>VFQM010000006.1_pt1 | contig 287465 bp, 245 predicted proteins | sample 3512391 | NCBI WGS metagenome assembly VFQM01 (sample SAMN10412369, study PRJNA504923) | tailings metagenome | isolation source: Replicate 1 from Balatoc abandoned mine | place: Philippines
TTTTGGTTTCTCCTCGCAGGATCATGCAGTCGAATTCAGAGAAAACCAATCCGGTCCGGTGATCCAACAGGCAAGCCGTCAATTTGGAGTGGATGTCTTCTATGATGCGCCGATCAATCGAGAAAAAGGAACGGCCTTGACTGCCTATGCGGCATTGATTGAGTATGATTTTGGACCCAATTCCCTCAGAAATGCCGGGGCAATGAACCCCGCCAATGGAACTTCAGGTCCTGCCTCGTTTAACGGTCCTGGTAATAACATCCCCTTGATCGGTACCGGTCAGGTTTTCTTCACTCAGGTGGGTTACCTGATGAAAAAGGATCTCTTGGGAAGCTTGGGTACCCTTCAGCCCTATGGGCAATTGACTATTTCCGACTACGACCGGGTAGAGGCACCGATTACGACCTATGATGTGGGTGTCAACTGGCTGCAATCCGGTCATCGGTCCAAATTGTCTCTTGACTACCAAAGCCGACCTGTACTGGCAAAAGGAACAGGTGAAAAACTAGTGAAGCACCCCAATGATCCCCGAAAAGGGATGCTTGTCCTTCAGTGCCAATTTTCTTTTTAATTAAGTGATGTTTTGTAAAGGTTGATCAATAGCCCCGGAGGTTTCCTTCGGGGGTATTTTTTGGGTTGAAATGTAAATGCTTGATTGCTTTTACATTTTTCATTCAAACCTTCTGAATTCCTTTTTCATTTCCTCCAATCCCATATCTTTAGGAATCAGTTTTCAATTGCCGAAATGAGTGAATGACTCCGAAGTGACCAACCGTTGCCGAAGTGAGTGTCCTCACTCACTTCCAAGCAAAATCCCTTTTTTCAATGGCACTATTCCAAAGTTCAGTCCTCAAGAAATACCTCGCTTCCCAAGCACAGCCTACCATGATGGAGGCCTATGCAGCTTACCTGACCTACTTCCACAATCCCCGCATCCGTGACAATATCCGTGCATCCAAGGAAGAGCAGTTTCAGGAAGGATTTCTGCGGGAATTGTTTGTCAAAATCTTCGGCTATACCATCAACCCCGAGCCGGACTTCAATCTGACCACAGAGCTCAAGAATATCAAGGACTCCAAAAAGACCGACGGCGCCATTCTCAAAGACGGCAATGCCCTCGCCGTGATCGAGCTCAAAGGCACGGACACCAAGGACCTGGACAAAATCCGTGATCAGGCCTTCAACTACAAAAACAACCAACCCGAGTGCGTCTATGTGATCACGAGCAATTTTGAAAAGCTCCGCTTCTACATCGACAATGCCGTGGATTACGTGGAGTTCAATATCCTGGCGATGGAGTCCGATCAGTTTAAGCTGATGTGGCTGCTCCTTCAAAAGGACAACCTGCTCAGCGGACTGCCCAAGAAGATCAAGGAAGAATCCCTTCTGGCCGAGGAGCAGATCACCAAGCAGCTGTACCGGGATTACTCCAACTTCAAGCAAGAACTCTGGCAAGACCTTGTGGCGCAAAATCCCGAGCAGGACGAACTTGTCCTCTACAAGAAAAGCCAAAAGCTCCTCGATCGCTTTCTCTTTATCTTCTTTGCCGAGGACAAAGGACTCCTGCCGCCTAATTCGATTATCCAAATAGTAAATGAATGGGTCAAGCTCAAAGACCTCGACGAGTACCGTCCCATTTACGATCGTTTCAAAAAATACTTCGGCTACCTCAATACCGGTCGGGTCGTCCCCGGTAAAGCCGAAATCCACGCCTACAATGGAGGACTCTTCGCACCCGATCCGATTCTGGACACCCTCACGATCTCGGACAGCGTGCTGGAAATCCACGTCCGCAAGCTCACCGAGTACGACTTCGAGTCCGAAGTGGACACCAATATCCTCGGGCACATCTTCGAGCACAGTCTGAATGACATCGAGAATGTCCGTGCCCAACTTGCCGGTCAGGAGGTGGACAAGTCCAAGACCAAGCGCAAGCGGGACGGGGTCTTCTACACGCCCAAGTACATCACCAAGTACATCGTGGACAATACCCTCGGCCGGCTCTGTACGGAGAAAAAGTCCGAACTCGAGCTCGTGGACGAGGAATTCTCCAAATACCTGCACTACAAAACCAAGGAAGCCGAGCGAAAGCGAAAGGCCGAACTCAAGCACAAGCTCGATACCTACCGCAACTGGCTCCTGCAACTCACCATCTGTGATCCGGCCTGTGGATCGGGGGCTTTCCTCAACCAAGTCCTGGAATTCCTTATCGCGGAGCATCGCTACGTGGACGAACTCGAAGCCCAACTCTTCGACACGCCACTCGTCCTGCCCAACGTGGAAAACCACATCCTCGAAAACAACATCTTCGGAGTCGATATCAACGAGGAATCGGTGGAGATCGCCCGCCTCTCCCTATGGCTACGCACCGCCAAGAAAGGCCGCAAACTCAGCAGTCTCAATTCCAATATCAAAGTCGGCAACTCCCTGATCGATGACCCTGCCGTGGCAGGAGACTTGGCCTTTGACTGGCAAGCCCAATTCCCGCAGGTCTTTGCCAAAGGAGGATTTGATGTGGTGGTGGGTAATCCGCCTTATTTAAGGGTTCAGGGTTTACGAACAAATTTTGAAGAAGAATCTAAATTTTACGAAACTCATTTTGAAAGTGCCACCGGTAGATTTGATATCTATGTCCTGTTTATTGAGAAAGCGTTTTCTTTAATTTCTAAAGAAGGAAAAGTGAGTTTCATTTTGCCTCATAAATTTTTGGTAAGCGATTTTGGTTCTGGCATAAGGTCTTTTTTAGTAAAAAATAGGGCAGTTGAGTTATTACTCCATTTTGGTTCTGAAATGGTCTTTCAAGATGCTTCAACATATACTTGTATTCTTAATCTCAGCAAGGAAAATTTTGAATTCAAATATGCTCAGATTAATCCCAAGGAAATCTTTGATTCCATTGGATTTGAAAACATCAAATTTGAAAATTTGGATGGAGAAAAATGGAGCCTTCAAAACTCTGACACTGAAAATATTCTCAAAAAACTCAACAAACAGAAATACAAGGCTAGTGATATTTTTCAGTGGATTAGTCAAGGAGTTGTTTCAGTTGGAGATGATATTTTTCTGATTAGAGGAAAAATAAATGGAGGTGAATTCACGGGGTTTTCAGAAAGATTAGGGAAAGAAATTACTATTGAAGCTGATGTTGTAAAACCACTTCTCAAAGGAGAAGATGTAAAAAGATATGCTCCTATTAAAAACAATTATTTTGTTATTTATCCGCACGAGGAGATAAATGGGAAAACGGTTCCTTTTGAAGAGGAATACTTTTTAAGGAAATATCCTAAAGCATACAATTATATGCTACCATTTAAAGAGGAACTTATTGAGAAAAAAATTCGATACAAAACAAATCCAAAAGCTTGGTATAGTCTACATAGATCAAGAGAAATATCTTTGTTTAAATCTTTAAAGATTCTAACTCCTGAAACCTCATTGGGAGGTAATTTAACAATTGATAATACTGGATATTTTCACAATACTCAAGTTTACTTTTTGCTTACAAATGAGAACTTTAATTTGGATAATAAATATTTACTTGGAGTTTTAAACTCATCAATCTTTTGGTTCTTTCTTCAAAATACAGGAGCAGTTTTAAGAGGTGGATATTTCAGATTTAAGACAAAGTATTTAGAACCATATCCGATTCCTGTGGTAGATTCTGATTTACAAGAGCCTATAATAAATCTTGTTGATTCAATTATTGAAGAGAATTCCAAGTTAGATTATCTCCAAAATTCATTCATCCAACTAGCACAGGCTAAATTCTCAATTGGTAAACCTACTACCAAACTCCAAAACTGGCCTGAATTGGATTTCAAGGGATTTTTGGGAGAGTTTAGCAAGGCCAAGGTCAAGTTAAGTTTGTCCGAAGAAGCCGAGTGGATGACCTACTTCAATGAACAAAAAGCCAAGGCCCTCGCCCTCCAAGCCGACATCACCCGCCTCGACCGCGAAATCGACGCCTTGGTGTATGAATTGTATGGATTGACGGAGGAGGAGATTAAGATTGTGGAAGGAAATTGATTGGCAATTTATGGATAGGATAGATATCGAGTTTCATAGAAAAGTTTTGTCTGTTGCATATGAAATAGATGAACTTCGAAATCAAGATTTGTATATAGAATGGAAAAGGAATAGAGATTTTTGTTGGAGTTTCTCTGATGTAAGGTTAAATTATTTTGAATTAAGGAAGGTCTTGATAAATTATTTAAATAAAACTAGTGATTTTCATTTTGCTCATACGATTACAATTAATAGAAATCAAAGAGTTTTAATTCAGAAAATTTCCAACTTTTTGTTTTCCTGTGATAAGTTTTTTGATATAAACAAACTTAAAAAACATGATTCAGAGTTTTATTCATTCTTCTTGCATTTAAGAAACTTTGTCGCACATAAAGCTACATTTCCTTTAATTTCAGTTTTGAACTTTGAAAAGCCAGTAAATATAAGATTTGAAACTTTCTCTAAAAAAGAGATACTTGAATTTCTTGATTATCAAATTTCAGAATATCCAAAAAGAGATAGTCTAAAAATAGCAAAAAAATTCACATTAAATCTAGAGGATAAACCAAACATTTTACAGCTAGTTGATCATTATTTTAAATTAATTCAAGAAGATTTTACTAGTAAGTATTTAGAGTTTTTCAAGAAAAATGAAATTGAATTTGAGTATTTTTTTCAAAGAGTTTCTAGCATAAGGAAAAAAAATATGGAATTAAAGGTGATGGGGATTGTCCCTCCTTTACGTGATTCTGAAATTCGGCTTATTCAATATTTGATAAAGAAATCAAATTGTTTAAACAAGTGATATTCTATTTCCCCTTCTGAGTGTAGAATGTGCCTTTGACTAAGCTGAGTTTGTAACTCCGCCTTTATATCTTTTGGAATTTGAAATTCCTATTCGGCTTTTCCGTTTCCATCCTTCATCCCGTAGGGATGTCATATGGGTAGAAAAAATGGTTCGCCGTGGTTTATTCGACCCCGATAGGGGTCGTATTGATCTATCTATCTATCCATGTTTTCTACCAATATTAGACCCGTACCGGGTCGGTTCTTCACAGTGGTCATTTTTTCAATAAGGCAGGTTTCCAATTTCTTACCCTCTGCCTTTTTATTTTATCGAATTCCTATTCGGCTTTTCCGTTTCCATCCTTCATCCCGTAGGGATGTCATATGGGTAGAAAAAATGGTTCGCCGTGGTTTATTCGACCCCGATAGGGGTCGTATTGATCTATCTATCTATCCATGTTTTCTACCAATATTAGACCCGTACCGGGTCAATTCCGACCCCTTCTGAGTGTAGAATGTGCCTTTGACTAGGCGGAGTCACGACAACTGTACGGGAGCAACTCCGCCCTTCTATTTTCTGGATCCCGTACAGCTGTCGAGATGTAATTCCATTTTCCTAAAGCTATCCTTAGGATTGGGCTAAAGCCCGGAAATTAGGGTGCTTGATCCTTTGCCTCCAGCTAAAGCAGGAGGCAATTCAAATTTTCCCCATCTGAAGCAGGAGGCTAGTCTTAAGCCTAGCTCCCTGTTTTTGAATTGGAATGTGGCTTTAGCCCATTCCACGCCTAGAATTTTTGTGTCTTGGGGCTTTAGCCCAATTCTATCCCTTGGATCCCGTGCAGCTGCCGGGATGTAATTCCCTTTTCCTCAAGTTCAATCTCCCGAAATCGATGCGCTCATGGGAGTCGAACTCCATTCTAATTTAAAAATCTATTTTCTGTTAATTCTCATAGCATTTGAGGTAGACGCTAGACACAATACCTAATCAGGGAATCTTCTTGATGAACAGAAAGCATTCCTTTTTTGCCATATCGACTTTAATCTGCTATTTTCAGCGCAACTATACACCCAATGATTACCCCTACGCTTATGAATTTTCCCTTTTCCCAAAGGTTTACCTTTTCCCTTGTGCTTTGGATTGGTTTGGGATTCCTGCATTTTTCCTGCAAATCTCCTTCAACTGAACCTGCTGCGACGGAACTTTCTGCTGAATCTGTCAGCAACAGAAATCAACCTGCGGTATCTTTTGAAAACGTGGCGGGTGAGGAAATTGCACTCCATCCACAAAATAATCAATGGACGGTGCTGCATTTTTGGGCGACTTGGTGCAAACCCTGCCTGGCGGAATTTCCCGAATTGAAAAATGCTCTACCTCGATTAGATACAGACAATGTCCAGTTTTTACTTGCCTCAGATGAGGATTTGGAGCGGATCGATGCCTTTCAAAAGAAGCACCAAACGGGATTGGAGTTGATTCGGATGAAGTCGGGCGCTTTGGCAGATTTTGAAATTTATGCACTGCCGACCACGATTATTTTGGACAAAGACGGGAAGGAAGTCTATCGTCATGCGGGCCAGCTCAAGTGGGCTGAAGTTGCCTCCATCGATCAACTTGTCGCCGAAAAGCCATGAGAAAGATCGCTTTGATGGTTTGGATTTCCCTTGTTTTGGCTTCCTGTGCTCAGGAAAAGCCGAAAGTCTATGCAGTGGAGGAATTGGAATTTGCCGCAGGTGAGGGAGCCTCTCTACCTGTCCTTTTTTCGGGTTCGGACTTGTTGATTTCCTGGGTGAGTAAGCCTTCCGATTCCCTTGCAGTCCTGTCTTATGCACGATTGAAAGATGGAAAATGGTCTTCGCCAGAGTTGATCACTCAGGGACAAAATTGGTTTGTAAACTGGGCTGATTTTCCTGCAATCGTAGAAAACAAGGGGAATCTCATGAGCCACATTCTTCAAAAATCGTCTCCAGCCACCTTTTCCTACGATGTCAAGCTGAATGTATTGCCAAAAGGCACAACCAACTGGAGTAATGGTCTTCCTCTTCATACCGATAGTACAGAGACAGAACATGGGTTTGTTTCGTCGATGCCTTATTCGGATTCTTCTTTTTTTGTTTCCTGGCTCGATGGTCGCAATACAGGAGGGGGAGGACATGATCACTCCGGTCATGGAAGTGGTGCCATGAGCATTCGTGCAGCTGAGGTGGGATTGGATGGCAAAGTTCTATGGGACGAGTTGCTGGATGCCAAGACCTGCGATTGCTGTCAGACTAGTAGTGCTTTGACCGACTTGGGTCCGGTGGTCGTCTATCGAAACCGATCTGACAAAGAAATCAGAGACATTGCGATCACCAGCCTCATCAATGGCAAATGGACGGAACCTCGCATCATCCATGCCGATGGATGGGAGATCGCCGGTTGTCCTGTCAATGGACCCAGAGTGGCTGCCAAGGGAAATACGGTATTGGTGGGTTGGTTTACTGCAGCAGGTGCTGCTCCCAAGGTTAAGTTTGCTTTTTCCGGCGATTCGGGAGCTACTTTCTCCAAACCTATTGAAGTGGATTCTATTGGAATCATCGGCAGGGTAGATGTGGCGCTTTTGGATGAAAATTCTGGAGTAGTTTCCTGGATGGAAACCTTGACGGAGGGTACTTTTCTACTGGCTGCAAGAGTAGACCAAAACGGAATGGGAGCAGTTCAAAGAATTGCCGCTATGGATCCCAGTCGAAAAAGTGGATTTCCGCAAATGGAGCTTCATGGAGAAACGGTGTATTTTGCCTGGACAGAAGTGGGTGAAAAATCCACTCGCATTCGAACTGCATTTTTGCCCCAGGAGGCTTTTGAAGAATAAATTTTTTCTAACGTTTAAGCTTTTAATGATTATCCGCTTTTCTACCAGTTACCCAATAAGATGAAGCTTGAAGTCCGATTAGAGGTGCTGTGAACTGTCGTCTGTGGTCAGTCGACGAATATTCGCATTCTTCAGAGCCGATGACCTATCTAGTGGTTAGCTTGCGTGTATTCATGTTTTCAAATAATCTCACTTTTTATTGCAAATGATTTTGAGATAGTGAACATTTGGTCAATGATTTCAAGTATGAAATGGCTTAGCCGATTGGCCCTAGGGATGAGTATTCTTGGTTTGTTTGCGTTGATCGCAGACTTTGGATTTAACCAAAACTCCTTTTACCAAGATATTTTTGACGGCTTTTACTTTGTGGTGTTGGGGTTTGGGTTAATCTCCACCCTAGGAAGGTATATTTCTAAGAAAATTTTCCCCAAAAGAAGTGTTTTAGTCTTCGATTTTGTATCAGTCGGGTTTACCCTTTGGGTCTTTTACCTCTACTTGTTTGTTGGAGTACCTTTTGAGACGGATTTGATCTTGGAAAACCCTATTTGGGTACAATTGGCGGTATTGACCACATTTATTAGGGAGGCTTCGGAGGTCAGAGTTAATTACAAAAGAGCAGTACTCAATCCGGCCCAATTGTTCGTCTCCAGTTTTATCCTAATCATTTTGCTTGGAGCTTTTTTGTTGATGACTCCAAGAGCAACTGTAGGAGGATTATCTTTTGTGGATGCCCTTTTTACATCCACTAGTGCGGTGTGCGTGACGGGGTTAATTGTGGTGGATACGGGAAGTTATTTCACCGATTTTGGCCAGGTGGTGATCTTATTGCTGATCCAAATCGGCGGTTTGGGTATTTTGACCTTTGCCAGTTATTTCAGCTACTTTTTCAAAGGAGGTTCTACCTATGAAAATCAATTGGCGCTCAGTGATATGACCAATTCCAATAAGTTGGGAGAGGTGTTTTCCACCATTAAATCCATCCTTCTGATCACCTTTGGAATCGAGCTGGTGTCAGCCATTCTTATTTATTCCAGTTTGGATTCGAACTTTTTCCCCTCAGAGTCAAGGAAGATTTTCTTCGCAGTGTTTCATTCCATTTCAGCTTTTTGCAACGCAGGATTTTCGACTCTTCCCAGCGGACTTTATGAGTTGGATTTTCGATTCAACTACTTTCTGCAGATCGTCATCATATTGACTTTTGTGCTTGGAGGATTGGGATTTCCAATCGTGGACAATATCATCCGATTTCTTCGGTATAAAGTGAGAACAGTCCTTTCTTTCGGAAGGTACAAAGCACCACATCGACCATGGGTTCTCAATTTAAATAGCCGCATTACCCTGATTACTACGATCAGCATTACGGTAGTCGGGTTTTTGGCATTTTTTGTCTTGGAATACCACAATACGATGGCTGAACACGAAGGATTTGGCAAAGTTGTGACTGCGCTATTTGGTGCGACTACACCAAGGACTGCCGGATTCAATACCATTGACATGTCGGCTATGCTCTTTCCGACCACAATGATCATATTTCTCCTGATGTGGATTGGGGCATCACCGGCTTCTACAGGGGGCGGTATTAAGACAAGTACTTTCGCGATTGCGACTTTGAATATTATCAGTTTGGCGAGAGGGAAAAGCAAAATTGAATTATACCGAAGAGAGATTGCAGACATTTCGGTTCGGAGGGCATTCGCGACGATTTCCTTGTCTCTGATAGTGATCGGGTTTGGAATCGTGTTGATCTCTGTTTTCGATGAGGATAAAAGTCTGATTCAGATTGGGTTTGAATGTTTTTCGGCCTTCAGTACCGTGGGTTTGAGCTTGGGGATTACCGCCGGCCTTTCTGATATGAGTAAGCTAATCCTGACTGTAGTCATGTTTATCGGTCGAGTCAGTATGCTTTCGCTGTTGATCGCTGTATTCAAAAAGGTTCGTTATAAAAATTACAGGTATCCTACCGAGGAGATTGTCATTAACTGATCGGGAAAACTTAAAGAACTTATGAAATGCCCATGATAATTGCTTCTCACACAACTTGTCCCGAACTTTTTTAGGGAGGGGGATGATTATAGAGGGCATTCTCCCGATAAAAATCGGGACAGGCTATGTGGCAAATGAAAATCAAATTATAAACACATGAAATCGAGGATGACGCAAGCGACACACACAGGGAGGATTATAATCCATGCGAGATTCCATCTGACCAATGAAAAACAAATTATAAACAGATGAAATCGAGCATGACTATAAAGTCACACACTGGAATGATTATAAGATTTGCGAGATTCCATGTGGCCCTTAAAAATCAAATTATAAACACATGAAATATATCATTGTAGGATTGGGAAATTTTGGTTCCTCACTAGCCATGAAACTGACTGCTTCGGGCAATGAAGTAATCGGAATAGACTCCCGAATGGAAAAAGTGGATCAGTATAAGGAGAAAATATCCCATACGATCTGCATGGATGCGATGGATGAGTTTACGGTCACGGGACTGCCGCTCAAAGATACCGACGTGGTCATTGTTGCGATCGGAGAGGATCAAGGAGCAAATATTATGGCTACCGCACTTTTCAAAAACCAACAGGTCAAACGACTCATCAGTCGAGCAATCAATCCGCTTCATGAGCGCGTTTTACATGCCTTAGGTGTAGATGAAATCGTCCACCCCGAGGAAGAGACTGCCGAAAGAATGGCTAAGAAGCTTTGCATCAAGAATGTGGTAGATTCCTTTGAGCTCAGCGAAGAATTTAGCATCATTGAAGCTAAAGTGCCGGAGGAGTATGTGGGGAAATCGATTAAGGAGATCGGATTTCGCCAAAAATTTAACTTACTCGTCCTTACGACCATCAAAAAAGAGGAAGTGAAAAGTGTGTTAGGAAAAAGTGAAACCATGGAACGGGTTCATGGGATTGCCACACCTGAAATGGTCCTCAAGGAAAATGAGATTTTAGTGCTTTTTGGCTCCAATAATGACCTCGAGAAATTCCTGAAAAAGCGATTCTAAAATTAAATAAAGCAGTAAATCCCTTTGGCTAATGATCCTAACTGGTAAAGTTTAGAAAGAGAAGGTGACATTGCTGACGATCCATAATTTTCTGGAACTGGCGTTTTTATTAGCATCTGTAAAGACTGCATCACTTGAATAAAAATACCTGCCTTCCATCCTCCATAGTAGGTTGGATGTAGGGGAAAAGTTGAGGCAAAGCCCGTTGCTGAATGCTTTGAAATTGGGGAGTAAGGTTTCCGGCGAGACCTGAATGGCATTGGGATCGGAGAAATATTCCATACGTCCAGAGAGGGAGATTTTTTCTGTAAATGAATACCTCGCGATGAAGTTGGCTTGCCACCAAAAAACCTGATTGTTGAACCTATTGAACAGATTGTTTTGAAATCCTCCATAGAGGCAGCTGGTAAAATCCCAACTTCCACTGTCATGAATCCAATAGATATCACTGAAAGCCCTCAGTCGGTCGTTGGGTTTGTTGGTTGATCTCTCGTCTCCAAAGTAGGTATTCCAATTCAGTAGGTTTTTGCTGTCCGGTCTGAATTCCAATTGGGTACCGATTGCTTTGCCCCTGTTTTGATCTTGTATCTGCTGCCATCCATTGAGTAAATACAAATAGGCTGTGAGTTTTTCTGAAAAGGGAATGGAAACTTTTAAGCCGGAGAGGTAGTAGGGGACATACTCTGGCGCGAAGCTTCGGGTGTACATCAAGTGGTCACGGCTGACGGCACTTTCATTGGTATAGGGTGATCCAAGTACTCCAAAATCTATCCAAATGTCTTTGGATTTGCTGATTTGGTAGCCAACTGATGCTTCTACCAGGTTTTTCAACGAACCCTTTTCATTCGTATAATTAGCATTCATGTAGGTTCCAAATCCGGGAACGAACCTGCCCCTCACACGTTCGGAAGCATACCTCACGTCTAAGAAAGCTAAATTGATGTTGGCTTCATTGTGCCTATTGGACGAAACAAAATAGGGGACATCGCCAGAAGCAGGGCGGCTGAAGTCATAGCCAAAATAGGCATCGATGTACGCGCCGATACTCAAGTTTCCCAGTTGCTCTCCGGAGCTGGTGTTCATCAAGCCGGAGTTGGTGACTTGGGCAAAAGCAGGTACCCCATCCAAGAAAAAAAGTAGGAACAGAAAATGCCTCATAGGAAAAGGATTAGCGACTAGATCTGTGCGAAAGGTCGGAGTAGATTGGATGAAATCCAAAACAGAAATCGAGCATGACGCAAGCGACACACAGAGGGAGGATTATAATCCATGCGAGATTCCATCTGACCAATAAAAAACAAATTATAAACAGATGAAATGAGGCTTTAGATCGTCTCTTGAAAAAACAAAAAAGCCCTCAGAACTGAATCTGAAGGCTTTGGACTGTGGGCCCAGCTGGGCTCGAACCAGCGACCCTTTGATTATGAGTCAAATGCTCTAACCGACTGAGCTATGGGCCCTGAAAACCTGAATTTAAAGCCATTGAAAGCCTTTTACCTTGGTTTTGGGACTGCAATGTTACATATTTGAGTTCATATACACAACCTGCGTTGCGAATGAAAAATCTATCCGATGTTGACTTTTTGATCTTTGATTTGGGCAATGTGATCATTGATATTGACTACCACCACACCTTCCGACTCATCAAGTCCAAAGTGCCTGAGCAGCTTCATTCCCGGGTGGATCAATTTTATGTGACTGATTTTCATAAAGCTTATGAGAAAGGATGGATCGATTCTCCGACCTTTAGAAATGAGGTAAGAAGCTACTTTGAGCAATCCTGGAGTGATCAGGAAGTAGATGAATTGTGGAATAGTCTGCTTGGAAAAATTCCTCCTTACCGGTTGGACCTAGTGAAAAAATTACGGCAAACCCATCAGGTAGGTGTCCTCAGCAATACGAATGAAATTCATATTGAAGGTGTATATGAACTTTTAAGAAATGAATTTCAAGCGGATAGTTTTGATCCTTTTTTCGATCGGATTTTTTATAGCCATGAGATGGGCCTTGCTAAACCTGACGTAGCCATTTATGAAAAAATGGTGGAAGAATTGGGGACAAGTCCAGAACGCGTACTGTTTTTTGATGACCTCTTGGCCAATGTGGAAGGTGCCAGAAAGATTGGGATTCATGCCGTCCAAGTGACAGGCCCACAGGTTTTACTTGATTATTTCAGACATGTATAAGCCAAAAGAATACGCCATACATCTGCTTTTATTTGTCCTGACGATCATTACCAGTACCCTTGCAGGTGGGGAGTGGGTGTATGGCAAGCATATCCTTGCCAGTGGGGAATCTGCGTTGACGTGGGAGTTTTTCTTCAAGTCAATGGCTTTCTCCATTCCATTTATCGGCATTTTGTTGGTACATGAGTTGGGGCATTTTTTTACTTCACTTTATCACAAGGTGCGCTGTACCCTTCCATTCTTTATTCCTGCTTGGTTGGGATTTATTGGAGCACCCTCGATTGGGACATTTGGTGCGATTATTCGGATGAAGGGCTTTGTTAATAGCCGAATCAAGTTTTTCGACATTGGTATTGCAGGTCCATTGGCTGGTTTTGTGGTTGCGTTAGGGGTATTGATTTACGGTTTTACCCATTTGCCTCCGGCCGATTACATCTATCAGATTCATCCCGAATATGCCGATCCTAACTTTAAGGGGTATGGGGAAGACGTGCTCGATTTTGAATTGGGAGGAAATATCCTTTTTTGGGCATTGGGAGAAATGTTTGCTGATCCAGACCGGCTTCCTGCCATGTCCGAGGTGATTCATTATCCTTTTTTGTTTGCGGGATATTTGGCCTTGTTCTTTACTGCTTTGAATTTGCTACCTATCGGTCAGTTGGATGGTGGGCATGTGATTTTTGGGTTGTTTCCGAGATGGAATCAGCAGATTTCATTGATTGCGTTTACTGCTTTCTTGGGATATGCTGGATTGGGAATGATCAGCCCTTCACAACCAGTGGAAGAATCTATGATCCGAATTCCGCTTTATGTGGGATTTTTATACATCTGCTACACCAAGTCAGGGCTTTCTACCCAAAGTAAACTTACTCTGGCCTTGACCTTGGCAGCAGCGCAGTATGCCTTGGTGTTTTGGCAGCCTACTTGGCAAGGATATGAAGGTTGGTTGTTTTTCGGATTTTTACTCGGTCGAGTCATGGGATTGAAGCATCCTGAGGTAGGAGACGACCGTGTATTGGATAAAAAGAGAAAAATCTTGGGCTGGCTGGCTATCCTGATCTTTGTGATTTGTTTTTCCCCTCAGCCATTTATTTTCAAGTAAAAAAAAACCGGGCTTCTGAGTTGAAGTCCGGCTTGGAGTGATTTAAAGAGCTCGGTAGGCCATGATTCCACCTAGTACGTTTCTGACTTTGGTGAAGCCTTTGGTTTCGAGAAATTTTTTGGCATTTCCACTTCTGGCACCCGAACGGCAGTGAATTACGATTTCCTCCTCTTTCATAGGTTCCAATTCGGCAAGTCTATGGGGAAGTTCTCCGAGAGGGATATTATCAGCCCCCAAGTTATCTTCTTCATATTCCCATTCTTCACGTACATCGAGGAAGTGAAACTTTTCTCCGCGCTCGACTCTTTCTTTGAGTTCGCTTACTGTGATATCTTCCATATTAGTTTTTTACAAGAATTCTGACTGATTTTAGACCGATTGGGGTTACGAGATTGACTACATAAATTCCCGGTCTTTGGCCTCTAAAATTAATGATTTCCCCTTGCTTGGTTTGTTCTCTGGGCAATAAAATCTCTCGGCCAAAAGAATCCACTACGGTGAGTTCACTAAATACTCCTTCTATCTGAAGTTCGTCTGTGACCGGATTAGGAAACAAACGGTAAGTGGTTTCAGGAATACGATTGTCGCCTCCTTGTAGGGACTTGGTGACATGAGGACGAATCATCAATGACCCTTTTACCTCTTTGTTTTGTACCCAACCACCACCGACGTTGTAGTGAATTTTGGATCCTTGGTCATTGATTTTGTCCAAACCTACATGGATGAAATCATTGGTAAACTGGGTAAATCCCACGAAAAACTCTCCTGTGACTTGGAAGGGCTTTTCCAAAGGGAAATAGACCAATTCCTCTCCTGGATTTCTAGCCGGGATAATTACTTCTTGCAAGTAAACAGGTTTTTGATCCAGTTTAGACCAAACCACTAAATCTATGGCTTGATTGGCCTGGATGGCATTGGTAAAGTAAATCGAAATTCCGTTTAAAAAGACCTGTTCCGGAGTAGTGTAGCTTACAGCCAATTGCCCTGAGCGCTGATTGATACCAGCAGCATAGTCAGCAGAACCATGGTCATAGGCAAAGAAATCTCTGACCGGAAATTTAGTGGTTACCTGATCATTGGTCCTGTAATCTACTGAAGTGTAACGAATCGTATCACCTTGATTGGCTTCAAATAAGATTCCGTCTCCAGTCGTGAGTTTGGTCTCAAATAGAATGTCGGAAGGAGTGCTAGGAAGATTGATTTCCGAAAAAGTCCTGCTTAAAAAAGTCCTTCGCTCCAACGCATTCGGGACTGGATTGATAGGGGTATTAGTATTTATTGAAAGCAATACTGTGCCTGAACTGTCCTTTGCAGAAATGGAGTATTCCATTGCTCGGAATCGGTTTTCGAGATTCAAAAATTCATTTTGTACCGTAGACCACTTACCGGATTGGTTTTTCGAAAGTAACTCCCAAGGATAAGCTCCAAACCCGTCTAATCGAACTGCATTGGGTTTGGTAATTGCTCGGTCAGGATAACTGAGATTGGATTGGGATCGTTTGGTGTTGAGATAGACATAATCTAAAAGCCAGGAATCAAAGGGGCCGCTTTGTCGGCCATTGGAAAAGAATCTAAACTGAAATGCTTGATGCTGCCATTCTGGTTTTATTTGCAGTATTTCTTGAAAAAAAGTGTTGCGGTCTAAACCGTCTCCGCCACTTTTTGTCCAGATAGTAATCCAATTTCCTTGAGGATCGAGGATTTGAAGCGAAAGTCGATCATTTTCATCTGGCAGCTCAGCATTGCCTCCTGCTTGCCAATAAAAGCTCAGAAAAAGAGAGTTTCTTTCCGAGGAAGGAATGGAACTGAGATCAAAAATTTTACTGGAGAGGTAATCACTTTCTCCTTGATCTCTGACTTGCTGAGAATAAGCTCGGCCATTTTGATCCACTCCATTAAAGAGAACCATTCCTAAAGAAGGAGGACGAATTCCAATGGTTTCGGTATAGGATGCTCCTTCAACTTTCCATTTTAGGGTATCCAACCCTTGAGAAAAATCATCCCAAAAGGGAATTATTGGAGTAAATGAAAGTCGCTTTTCTTCGTCGGTTGTGGATGAAACAGGTTGTGGCACTCGGTGTACTTGGCCAAACTCAACAAACTGGGCAAATCCTTTTTGGCTTTGCAGTAGCAAGGTCAGAAGCAAACATCCGAAAGTAAAAAAGTGCCTTTTCAATTCATTAGTTTTTAGCAACCCAAAGATCAATTGCTTCACCGGTTCGGACTTCCACACCGGAGGCAGGGGATTGGAGGTAAACTTTTCCTGTAGCTACAGAGTCTGTTTTGTTGTAGTTTTTTCTACCCACTCGCAAACCTGAACCAAGGATCAGAAATTCAGCCTCTTCTTCATCCATACCGATTAAGCTTGGTACCAAAAGCATTTGATTTCCCATGCCATCGCCGACCACCAGGTCGATCTTTGAGCCTTTGGGTACTTCAAATCCTTCTCGGATGGTTACTCCTTTGTACCGTTGTTCCAACACCACATTGATTCCGATATCCGGTACATAAATGATGTCGCCTCGCTCCAAGCCTAAGTTGGAAAGCATCTCTTGAGCATTTTTCAAGAGCATATTTTCCATGTTTGGCATTTTGATGATCGGGGCGTTTCGGGCATTGAGAGTTAAATAGATCTTTCTTCCGCTCTTTACCTGAGAATTAGCTGCAGGGATTTGCTTTAAAATTCCCAATGCAGGCTCCTCCGTGCTGAATCCTGAGTCTGGAGAGACTTCATATTGCAGATTGGATGATTCCAAATGATCAATTGCTTCTTCGTAGGTATATCCTGATAAATCAGGAACGGATACGGTTTCGCCGTGATTAGTGTAAAGAGGGAGGTAAACTTTCAAAAACAAAAATCCAAGGAAAATAGAAATCCCAAAGATGATGGCTAGGTTGATTAAGATCTTTTTAAGATTGTAAGAGAGTGGATTCATCGAGTAAAATGATTCAAGCTAAGATAAGCCGTAATTTTTATCAAACTGCTGTAAAGTTGGCAAAAACCGATCAAACCCTTGACAAAAAATAAGCCGAAGCATTTGCCTCGGCTTTAATTTTGTTTAATTGATGACCAATCGTTTGATTTCCTGAAGGGTCGGACTGTTGATTTTTAAGATATAAAGTCCTGGGCTAAACATCTCTCTGGTAAATGTGTAAGTCTGGTTTAAGGTATTTGGGAAGGTCAACTCCTGAACTAGCGCACCAGTAGAAGAAATGACTTGCATGGTGACATTTTCTCTTCGCGGCAGGTTGAATGCCACGTTGAAATAATCGGTTGCAGGATTTGGATATATAATGGTGTTTCCCTCAGCTGGGATAACCGGTTCTGGATTAGCGCTCAAGAATAATTCAAGGTTGTCCAAGTAAACCGGAGGATTTGAGTTGCCAACTACATCTAAAGCAAAAGCTAATCTTACGTTAGTTTTACCTTGTCCTGCAAAGTCCGTTAGGTTGACATACTTTCTTTCGTAATCCCCTGCACTGTTTGGATTAGCCTCCCCTGTATTAACGGTGGATAAATTTGCACCAGATACAGACCAAACCACCGAGTAATCTGTACCCCCATTGGCACTTGCCAAGAGGTAAAGTGTAGTGGATGGGTTCATGACACCTGCGGCTACATCGAAGAAAACACTTGCTTGCCTGCTTACAGATAGGTCAAATGAAGGAGTTCCCAACCAATAGGAGTTGCCGTTTAGACCTCCTTGAAGCCGAGCTACATTATTGGTGCCTGTGCCTGAGGATACGGGAGTCACTTGCCATACTGCCTGATCATTTTCAGGGTTGATCGTAAGCCAAGGAGCAAGATCAGCACTTGAATTAAACTGCTGTCTCCATGGGACTTCTGTTCTTGCTGGACTTTCGATATTGAAATATTTCAACAAAGGAGCGGCAGCGGCATTTTGATCGAAATTTGGTTCGGAAACACCGAACTGAAGGCTGTTTTTACCTTCACCTGTGGATTTATTGATGCTCAGGTCGACTGTATCTCCAGGAGCAATCGTAGATCCTGAACCAATAAACACTCTGTTTCCAGAGTTATTGGTGTTTCTGGTAAATAGGAATCGAGATACCGGAAGATTTCCTGTGTTAATAATTCTCACGACCTCATCTTCATGTGTTCCGCTACTGATTGGAGTGGGAGACAAGACTCCTTCTACTTTGAGTTCATACTTAAATTGTTCCTGTGGGAGGATTCGTATGTTTTTGATGTAGAAGTTGTTTCCGTAAGCATTTTTTGAGATGAATGCTATTCTGATTTTCCCGAGATCTTTGAATTTACTTAGGTTGACTAACTCTGTTCGGAATTGGGATGAGCTGGTAGGAATAAATTCATCCAAAGTCGGAGTAGAGGTTTGGAGCCTTGTTCCGCTTTTTTGATAAGGAGGAGTGACAATGTCAAAATCAGCCGAGCATTCCGGAGCAATTGCGATCATTAACTCATCCTGGAAACCATTTTGATTGTATGGACCATGAGCTACTTCGAAAACCAATTGCGCATTGGGGAATTGGGTAAGGTCGATTTGAGGTGAAATGAAATAATCAAGTTGTCCTTGTGCTTCATATTCGTAATGCCTCATGTAAATAGCCGACTGAGCTACCCCATCTAGCGTGATGGAGGTTCTCTCCCAAGTAAGCGATTGATCGGGATTACTTACAATCCACTGAGCTGGGAAGGTGGCCAAGTTGTAAGTGAAAGGAAGGGAAATTTGACCCTGCTGAACAGGTCTTGAAATTTGAGTATTGTTTACCGCGTTTAGGTCAGAGGCATCATTTACCTGAACGATCGTAAACTGAAATTCATTGGTGTCACCAGAGGCCACAATGGTTGAAAATGGCAATGAGGCAGATTGACCTGTCTGCAAATTCAATTCAAACCTTTTGCTTTCTACCAATTGGCCATTTCTTTTGAATTCTATTCTGGTCGAAGTGATAGCTGAAGTTCCAGTGTTTTGTACCTCTACAGATGGGGTGATATTTTGGTCACAGATTGCATCGCTAGGCTGAATGATTCTTCTCAAAGACAAATCTCTGTCTGCCAAAACAGGTTCTTTGGTAGCTCTGTTATTCACCAAACTTGCTCTCCTTGGACTACTAGTCAATACTACATCAAATCGTTCTACTTGACCTTTGGTGAAGATATTCATACATGGATCTGGGGTGTAGTCCATGTAGTTTTGAATCATGTTGTTATTTCCGCAGGAGAATTTGGTTGGATTGGCGTTACAGACCGTATTGGATGCATCCTGTTCGGGTGTATCCAATACGAAGTCATCCACACCACAGCCCCCATCTCCCCAGATGTGTCTCAATCCAAAATAGTGTCCCACTTCGTGGGTTGCTGTTCTACCTCTAGAAGCAGTAGAGGCGCTACCTCCCATTCCAAAGAATCTGTAATCTATCGTCACTCCATCTGTGATAATAGGAAATGGAGTGAAATTAAGACCTGGAAGGTTGGAAACAGGGAAAGAAGCATACCCAATGAAAGGAGAGGTCAAAGGAACCACCCAGATATTCATGTATTCTTCAGGGTTCCATTGAGAAAGTTGGCCGATCAAGGTCGCGTCGTCCGGAGAATAAATTGTTTTTGGACCCTGGATTCTAATGATTCCAGAAGTCGGTAATCCATTCGGGTCTTGTTTTGCCAGTACAAACTCAATATTAGCATCAGCAGCTACTGGGAGAAATTCGGCAGGGGTACGATTCGCATCGGCATTTTTTCTCCTGAAATCCTCATTTAGAATCCTGATTTGTTCTTGAATCTGAGAATCAGGAATGTTGGTGCCAACTCCCACAGCTGTTCCACTGTGAATCACATGAACAACCACAGGAATCAAACGAGGTCCTTCTAAAATTTTTGCAACTTGAGGGACGTTTCTTTTTGACTCAATTTTTCGAGTCATCCAATCTTCAAAAAATGCTTTTGAACCAAAAACTCCCAATTCTTTTTCCAATTGGGATTCCAGAATAGTGTGCGCACACTTTTCGTTATGAGAATGACCAGAGGTTGTACTGAATGAACTGCTTAGCTCTTCCAGTTTAACTGTTTGCCCAAATGCACCCAAACAATAAAATATTCCCCCTACGAGAAGGGGGAATATTTTAAAAATATCAAATCCTTTTTTCATTTAGTTGAATTGATCAGGCCATGGAAAGATTCACGGCTTCCACTCTGGTGATTTCAGGTATAGCTCGTTTTATAGCTTCTTCTACACCTGCCTTGAGTGTCATCGATGACATAGGGCATGAACCGCAATTACCCATCATCTCAATCTTCAGGACAAAATCATCTGTTAATTCCACTATTCGAACATTACCTCCGTCCGCCTCCAGATAGGGTCTGATGGTGTCCAAGGCAAATTCAATTTTCTCTCTCAATCCTGATTCCATGAGTTCTTTTATGCTTTTATTTCTACTATTTCTGTTTTTTCGATCGACGCATTTCGGATAGCAATTTGTCTAGCCACTTCTTCAGCTAGATTCATATAAGCCTCTTTGGTCAATCCATTCTTCAATACTGCCGGGTATCCGGTGTCTCCACTTTCTCGGATGCTTTGGATTATCGGAACTTCACCTAAGAAAGGAACTTGGTACTTTTCAGCCAATTTTTTCCCTCCTTCTTTACCAAACAAATAATATTTGTTTTCCGGCAATTCTTCAGGCGTAAAATAAGCCATATTTTCTATAACACCTAAGATAGGGACATTAATTTGAGGTTGACGGAACATTGATAATCCCTTGTTTGCATCCGCCAAAGCCACTTTTTGTGGTGTGGTCACTATCACCGCGCCGGTCACTGGGACAGTTTGCACCATGGTCAAATGGATATCTGATGTGCCCGGAGGTAGGTCGATCAAGAGGTAATCCAATTCTCCCCATTCTACATCCGAGATAAATTGCCTCAACGCCGAACTAGCCATTGGCCCTCTCCAAACCACCGCACTGTCGGTAGGGGTCAAAAAACCAATGGACATCATTTTTACCCCATATTGGGTGACTGGGATGATAATATTCTTTTCTCCTACTTTTTTTACTGCTGGCTGTTCTCCTTCCACATTAAACATGGTAGGGATAGATGGACCTGAAATATCCGCATCAATCAAACCGACTTTTGCTCCAAGTTGAGCTAGCGCCACGGCTAAATTGACAGAGGTAGTAGACTTTCCTACTCCTCCTTTGCCGGAAGCAATAGCTACTATATTTTTCACCTCAGGAAGGATTGGTGCCGCATCACGAACCGTGGTGACTTGAGAAGTCATGAAAATGTCCCACTTCCAATCTTTCCCAAAATCTTCCTCCAAAGCCTCAATACAGTTGTTTTTGATCACTTCTTTAAGCGGGCAAGCGGGAGTAGTCAAAACCACTTTGAAGCTTACTGTTTTGCCTTCGATATGGATGGATTGAATCATTCCCAAAGAGACCAGATCCTTTTTAATATCGGGGTCCTGAACGCGTGAGAGTGATTTTTTTATTAAGTCCTCAGTCAATTGCATGGATGGATTAAATTTTTCGCAAGGTAGGTCAAGATTGCCGCTTTGAAAAACCCGCGACAAAGACAAATGTGAAACTTCCTAAAATGTCAAATGGTTCTGGAAAACCTTCTTCTTCCAATTGTCAATTCTGAGATTAACTTTGTTTCTTTCTCCCTTCCCATGAGTATTAGCAAGCTGACAAGTGATAAAGTAAAGGAACGCGCAGACATTGTCGAGGTAGTTGGAGATTATGTGCCGCTGAAGAAAAAGGGACAAAACATGTGGGCTTGTTGCCCTTTTCATGGGGAAAAAACTCCTTCATTTTCCATTTCACCTGCCAAGCAGATCTATAAATGTTTCGGCTGTGGCAAGGCTGGTGATCCCATCCAATTTGTAATGGATATCGAGGGGATAGGTTTTCAGGAAGCTATCAGACACCTCGCGGGGAAATACGGGATAGAGGTGGAGGAAGATGAGACCAGAACACCTGAGCAGAACTTGGAGCAAAATGAGCGGGAAAGCCTGTTTATCGCCCTAAATTTTGCCAAGGACTTTTTTGTCAAAAATCTGGAAACCCAAGAAGGTAAATCCATCGGGGTCAGCTATTTCAAAGAGCGTGGATTTACACCACAAATCATCCAAAAGTTCGATTTGGGCTATGCTTTGGATGGGTGGGATCATCTCTTGAAAGCCGCAAAATCAGCAGGTTTCCAAGAGGATATTTTACTGAAGGCAGGATTGATTCTTCAAAAAGAAGGAGATCAGGAAAGGACGTATGATCGGTTTAGAAACCGAGTCACCTTTACCATACATAACATCAGCGGTAAGCCAATTGGCTTTGGTGCCCGAATCCTCACTAAGGATAAAAATCAACCCAAGTACATTAACTCCCCAGAGACACCTATTTATCACAAAAGCGATGTGCTCTACGGGATGTTTCAGGCCAAAAAGGCCATCCGTGATTTCGATAATTGCTTTTTGGTCGAAGGCTACACGGATGTCATTTCCATGCACCTTTCTGGAATCGAGAATGTGGTCGCTTCTTCGGGCACTTCACTTACAGAGGGTCAAATCAAGCTGATCAAGCGATTTACCAATCAGGTAACAGTGCTCTACGATGGAGACAATGCCGGAATTAAAGCTTCCTTAAGAGGAATAGACTTGCTTTTGGAAGGAGGACTGAATGTGAAAGCAGTCGTATTTCCAGACGGAGAGGATCCGGATAGTTTTTCCAGAAAAGTGGGTTCCCAAGCTTTTCAGGACTACCTAAAGGCCAACAGCCGTGATTTTATCGGTTTCAAAATAGGCTTATATCGAGAAGAAATCGCCAAAGATCCGATTCGAAAGGCAGAGGTAATCCGAGAGGTGGTTCAAAGTATCGGGAAGATTCCTGATCCGATCATCCGATCTGTCTACACTAAAGAAGCATCGGGTTTGATGGAGATCGAAGAGGGCATTCTGCTTTCGGAGCTGAACAAAATTCTAGTCAAAACCCAAAAGGATCAATTCCAAAAAGCCAAAGAAGAGAAAGAAGCAGAAGAGCAGCTGGAGGAATTGATTCCGACTCAGGTTGAAATTTCGTCAGAAGAGACACTTTCTCTTCAGGAAAAGGAAACCATCCGTCTGCTGATAAATTATGGCTGGCAAAAACTCGGTCATGAAGACCTACACCTTTGTCAATACCTGTTGTCGGAGACAGAAGGGATTGCTTTTCAAACTCCGATCTATCAGAAGATTTTAACACTTTATAGGAAAGCACTCAGTCAAGGTGAAATCCCTACCCATGATTATTTCATCTCTCAACGAGATGCAGAAATAAAGCAAGTAGTCATTGACATGATCACGCCTCGACATGAGATTTCTACCCATTGGCATGAACGTCATCAGATTTTCATTACTACAGAAGCTGACGATTTGGCTCAAACAGCCTTTAAGTCGATTCTTAGGCTAAAAAGAAGACTGGTTCAAAAAATGATGGAAGAGGCTAAACAGAAAATCAAATCTGCAGAAACTGAAAAGCTTGAAGCAGACAAAGTCTTTGAGCTTCAGCAGGTTTATTTTGAACTCAAAAAAGTCCAGCTTGAAATCGACAAGGAGCTTGGAATAGTCATTGGATAAAAACCAAACTTTCTTTGGTTCGTCCCTGTTTTACACCTTAAAGAAGCTAACTTTGCTTCACTACATCCCTTACTCAACTCAATTCCTGTGGAAAATTATCAGTTAGATTCAATCGAAGACGCTATTGAAGCCATCAAAAACGGGGAGGTAATCATCGTGGTGGATGACGAGGACCGTGAGAATGAAGGAGATTTTGTCTGCGCTGCCGAGAAGGTGACGCCTGAAATCATCAATTTCATGGCCACTCACGGTAGGGGACTTATTTGTGCCCCGCTTATTGAAGACCGTTGTGATCAGCTAGGTCTGGAATTGATGGTAGGCAATAATACGGCGGCTTTTGAGACTCCATTTACAGTGTCTGTGGACTTAATCGGCCATGGCTGTACCACGGGTATTTCTGCTTCAGACCGTGCCAAGACCATCAAGGCCTTGGTGGATGATTCGATCCATCCCAGTGAATTAGGCAAACCTGGACATATTTTCCCCCTGAAAGCCAAGCGTGGAGGAGTAATCCGAAGAGCAGGTCACACCGAAGCAGCAATAGATTTTTCCAGGTTGGCTGGTTTACAGCCCGCTGGGGTTTTGGTGGAAATCATGAATGAGGATGGTACCATGGCTAGATTGGATGATTTGTTCAAGGTTAGGGAACGCTTCAATCTCAAGCTGGTATCTATCAAAGACCTGATTGCTTACAGACTCAAAAATGAATCTCTGATCAAGCGTGAAATTGGGGTGGAAATGCCTACTACTTGGGGGAGTTTCGATCTGATCGCTTTCAGACAAACTAACACCCAAGAAATCCACATGGCTTTGATTAAAGGTACTTGGGAAAAAGATGAGCCGGTTTTGGTACGTGTTCACTCTTCTTGTGTAACCGGTGATATTTTTGGTTCCTGCCGATGTGATTGTGGTCCTCAGCTGCATGCTGCCATGGAAATGGTAGAAAAAGCAGGAAAAGGAGTTGTGCTTTACATGAATCAAGAAGGAAGAGGCATAGGCTTAATCAATAAGCTGAAAGCTTACAAACTTCAGGAGCAGGGTATGGATACCGTTCAGGCCAATTTGGCTTTAGGCTTGCCAATGGATGGCAGAGATTATGGTGTGGGTGCTCAGATTTTGCGGGATCTAGAAATCTCCAAAATCAGGCTTATTTCCAATAATCCACAAAAACGGGTTGGACTGCTTGGATACGGACTTGAAATTGTAGAGCAGGTGGGAATTGAGATTCAGCCTAATCCTCACAATGAAAACTACCTCAAAACCAAGCGTGACAAAATGGGGCACAATATTTTGAAATAATTTGTGCTGAAATTTTGAATCTTAAACGTAGCAAGAATTAACTCAGAGGCGTTAAGGCCGTATATGAAGTACCTTATTTGACTCTTATGAAAAAAGCCACGCTTATTCTCTTTCTTTCATTTTTGAGCTTGGTTTCAGTCTTTGCTCAGAATCAACAGTTTCCATCTCAGGTTTGGCACAAGGGGAATATTTTCCTTGCTGATGGAGCCTCTTTCAGTGGTCAGCTTAAATATGACATGGACAATAATCTTGTGCAGCTCCAAGCTGAGGCAGTGACTACTTTTACTGCTTCCAATGTGGTGAGCTTTGAGATTTACGATGAGACTTATGGAGGGATCAGGAAGTTTTACAGCCTGCCTTACTCCTTAAATGGAGATTACGAAACTCCGATTTTCTTTGAAGTGCTCACCCAGGGTGATAACATTGCATTGCTATGCAGAGAATACATCGCGACTGATACTCGAGGAATGAACAATTGGGGAGCGATGGGTATGGGAATGAATCCATTTTGGGGGCCACCCAATTTTACGGGATACCGATTGGCCTTCAATTATTATTTTCTTAAAAATGGAAGGCTTGAAAAATACAGTTTGAAAAAGAAAGACTTGTTTTCCATGCTTCCCGGACACGATGACGAAATCGATCTCTTCATGAGAAAAAACCGATTGGAGCATGACAAGCGTGGTGATTTGTTGAGAATCACTGCTTATTACAACGAATTGCAGAATTAATTCCCATGTCAAGACCATTAATCCTCGTCTCCAATGACGACGGCATTACCTCCAAAGGTATTCGAGTGCTGGTATCCGTAATGAAAAAACTCGGCGACGTAGTAGTTGTTGCGCCGGATAGCCCGCAATCTGGAATGGGGCATGCGATCACCATTGGCGAGACCCTTCGGCTGTACGAGGAGGATATTTTTGAAGATGTATTGGCCTACAAGTCCAGTGGTACTCCGGCCGATTGCGTCAAATTAGCTAAACATTATGTGCTCAAAGACCGGACTCCTGACCTCGTAGTAAGCGGAATCAATCACGGTTCGAATACGTCCATATCAGTTCTGTACTCCGGCACTATGTCAGCGGCAATCGAAGGTGCTTTAGAAGGATATCCTTCTATCGGATTCAGTCTGTGTGATTTTTCTTCTAAAGCTGATTTCTCCCATGTAGAAGAATGGGTGGAAAAAATAGCCAGACAAGTGCTTGAAAGAGGAATAGCCAAAGGTGTAGCCTTGAATGTGAATTTTCCTCCCAAAAGAAACGAACCAATTAAAGGAATTAAAATCTGCCGACAGGCCGATGCAAAATGGCAGGAGGAGTTTGCTGAGCGATATGACCCTACTGGAAGAAAATACTTTTGGATGGCGGGAAACTTTGTGAATTTTGATAAAGGAGAGGACAATGACGAGTGGGCAATTGCCAATAATTACATCTCCATCGTGCCTTGCCAATATGACCTCACGGCCTATCATGCCATCTCACAAATCAACAAAGAGTGGGATTGGGATAAATTAGGTTGAGCATTAAATCTCATCAGATAAAAAATCTGTTGAACTCCTTTAATCCTGAGTTCTTGGATCAATTTCGAGATTTATTTGCTGTTTATTTGACCTCCTTTGAGCAAGTAATTTCTTAGTGATTCCAGTTTTTTTTGGTGACAAAAGGTGAAATAGGTAACGTGCCTATTTTTTTCTAAAAAATTGATAGTAAAGGTGTTATTTTGAAACAAATTGATCTATCAGGGTTGATTTATTGTATTTAATTTGCAATTGACATCATTTAAAAATTCACCTGTGTTTTCACGACTTCTGATATTATTCTTTTTTCTGGTGCCAATCTTGGCCTTTGGCAACCCGGAGCAATTGAATCAGGATAGTCTAGAAGTGTTGCTTTTGGGTAAAAAAGGTAAAGAGAGACTAGAGCTTCTTAATGAGGTTGCTACTCAGGTAAGGGAGTCAAATCAAAAAATTGCTTTTTCCTTTTCAAAGGAAGCTGATTCCTTAGCTTCAGTTTTGAAAGACACTTCTGCGAAAAGCAGAGCTTTGGAAAACATCGGTTGGATTTATTACCGACAAGGCAATTGGCAAAAGTCATTTGAGTATTCAAGTGAAGCTTATCGAATGGCATTAGTGGTAGGGGATAAGCTTCAGGCCGCAAGACTGATGAATAATTTAGGTGCTCTTTATTATGAGCAAATGAATTATGAAAAAGCCATTGCCCATTTTAAAAAAGGCTATGAGCTAGCCACAGAGGTGGATGATTTGTACACAAGAATTCGAAGCCTCAATAATGTGGCGCTTAATTTCTCTCAATCAGGCAATCAGGATTCTGCTCTATATTTTGCGCAAACTTCAATCAAATTAAATGAAGACGCAGGGTCCCCTTATTTGACCTCATTCGCACATCGAGTAGTTGGAGATGTGTTTTTAGCAAAAGGCAATTACGATACAGCTCAGGTTATTTTTTCTAAGTCTCTGGATTTGGCGAGGGCTCAAAAAGTTAAGTCTTTCGAAGCTGGCGTACTTCATCGTTTGGGAAATGCTTTTCTTCTGGGAGGCAAATTAAGAGAGGCCAAAGACGTTCTCACTTATTCTGTGAAATTTTGCCAAGAGGGAGGATTTTTGGATGAACTCTCCAAAAGTCATAAATACCTTGCTCAGGTTTATGAAAAGGAAGGCAATATCCAAAAAGCCTTTGCTCATCTTCAAAGTCATCAGATTTATAATGATTCATTGGTCAATAAATCCAATCGGGATAGATTGAATTTGTTGCAGGGGATGTTTGAGGAGAATCTTGAACAATCAGAACTAGAGCTTCTAAAAGCCCAAAATGAAAATCAGGCTTTTCGCTTGGCAAGCTCCAAAAGAAATATTCTCATTTTATCCCTTGGATTAGCAGTAATTGCTGTCCTGCTGATCAGGATGTACTTTTTGAATGTGAGCGCTTCTAAAACCAATCAGGATCTAGTTCAGAAGCAAAAAAGGATTGAAGAGCAAAACCAGGCTTTGGAATCTCAATCCGCTGAACTTTCTACCATAAATGAAACTAAAAACAAGCTGTTTTCTATTCTAGGACATGATTTGCGAGGGCCCGTAGGTCAAGTTAAATCAGTGGTCGACCTTTTGGTTAAAAATCAATTGGATCAAAATGAATTTGAATCCCTTGTTTCCACTCTGAAAAAAGACATCGACTCAGTCAATTTCACACTCAATAACACACTTCAGTGGTCGATGTCACAAATGGGCGGTTTCAAAATCAATGCATCTGAATTTAACTTAAGAAATACTGTAGATCATTCGATCTCACTTTTGGAGTCCTCATTCAAAGAGAAAAATCTTCAAATCTGCAATCAGATGGAGGATGAAGTACTGGCATTTGCCGATCCCAATTCAATTGAAGTGGCGGTCAGAAATGTCCTGAATAATGCGGCGAAGTTTTCAAATGCGGGTAGTACTGTTTTGATCTATTCCGAAAAAGCTATTGACCATATTCGAATGTGTATTCAGGATCAGGGTGTTGGAATGTCAGAGGAGCAAATCAAGGCAATCTTATCTGATTCTTATACGATTACAAAGTCAAAACCTGGTACTCAAAAAGAAAAGGGTTCCGGATTGGGGCTTCAGCTTACCAAAGAGTTTATCCGCAAAAATGGGGGTGAAGTCTTTATCGAAAGTCAACTTGGGGTTGGTACGAAGTTCTGCATTCAGTTGCCTTGCTCTCCTTCAATCCTCAATTCGGAGATGGCCCAGCTCCAAAAAACTTCCCAAATCCAAGTCACTGCTTAGGATTTTAAGATCAATCATTTTTTGTATCGATCCATTCAAAACGGATCTTGAGACCACGGGTTCAGTGCACCATGTCGTCTGTTTTACCCATTCCTTCACGTCTTCAGGGTTGAGATGGTATTCCATGGCCAGAAGATCGGCGAGGTTTTCAGATGGTGACAGGATGTGAGAAAGTCGATATATCTCTTTTCTCAGATCAAAAATCACTTCTCCAAATTCGGTAAGTGCTGCTTCTGTAGCAACCATAACAAAGCAAGGCCAAGGACTTGGAATTTCTCCAATTCGTCTCATCTTGCCTTTTTCCACCATGGGAGCTGTAGTGTATTTCTCCCAAAGAAAAATCCCCTTACTCCCTGCATCCATCGCTTTTTCGGCTCCTTCCATATTGCCCACCAGTTCAAAAGTAAGGGACGAAGCATCCCAGTTTTCTCTTTTGGCCAAAACCATCGCCATCAGATGCGATCCCGAACCCATTCGACTGACCAAGATTTTCTTTTCCTCCAACTTAGAAAGTGAAGAAACTCCACTGTTTTGTCCTACATGAATTCCCCAAATCAAAGGAGAGGTCACATGGAATCCGATCATTTTGGACGGATTTCCCGCTTCAAAATCCTTTAAAAAACTCTCTGTAAGCAAAATCGCCACATCAGTATCTCCATTTCGGAGGTCTAGATTCATCTTTCCTGAGCCCCGAGATTCCTCTTTCCAATCGATCGTGATTCCACGTTTTAAAAATGGTTGTTGCTCAAAAAGCAAGCGAAACGGATAATTGAAATGCTCAGGTACTCCGGTGATACGAAGGGTTTTCATCTAGATGGATTTTCCCCAAAAGTAAAAAGCCGGAATGATTTCATTCCGGCTTTTGGTAAGAATGAGGTCAAATCAGTCGTGAGTGGCTTTTTTGTCTGTAATCAAAAGATTGGACAGACCTGCTAAGATCAACAAGGTCCCTGCAAGAAGCATGGTATTGATTACAGCTTCACCAAAAAGGAGTTTGTATAAGAAATTGACTCCGCCAAGTGCAGCGACGATCTGAGGAATAACGATAAACATATTGAAAATACCCATGTAAACCCCCATCTTTTTGGGCTCTACCGAACCCGATAGCATGGCATAAGGCATCGAAAGAATACTTGCCCAAGCAATACCCACTAAAGAAAAACAAAGGTGTAGCATCCAAGGCTCACTGATAAAGTAGATTAGAATAAATCCCAAACCACCGGCAATCAGGCTGACTAGGTGGAGTAATCTTCTGTTGATTTTGATTTTGGATGCGACAAAAGAAAGGACTAAGGCATAGATCATCGAAACCAATCCATAAGTGCCAAGGTAATTTCCTACACTATCAGCTGCATTGTTGTAAGCTTCTGAAGTAGTATCTGTCGCTCCAAAAATATGCTCTGTGATGGCAGGTGTCGCAAAACTCCACATCGTAAAAAAGGCAAACCAAGAGAAAAACTGCACCAATCCGAGCTGCAACATCACTTTGGGCATGGAAGAGATGTTTTTCATGATCTCCTCAAAACCGCTGAAAAAGCCCTGTTTGGCCGCTTTTTCCCGCTCAAATTCTTCCAAATCCTCCGGTGGATATTCATCCGTGGTCAAAATAGTGTAAAGGATTGAAGAGAACAGGACCAAGGCGCCGATGCCAAAGGCATATTTCACAGAATCTGGCACTACGCCCTCCGCAGCGGTATTGGGTACGCCCAATTGAGTCATCAGCCAAGGCAAATTGGAAGCTACCCAGGTACCAATCCCGATGATTAGCGTTTGTACCACAAACCCGTAAGAACGCTGTGAGTCCGGAAGCTTATCAGCGACCAAAGCTCTGAAAGGTTCCATGGAGATATTGATCGAGGCGTCCAAAATCCAGAGTGCTCCGGCTGCCATCCAAAGAGCCGAAGAGTAAGGGGCAAAAAACAAAGCCACCGTACTCAGGACGGCACCGATAAAGAAGAAAGGTTTTCTCCTTCCAAACCTCGGATGCCAAGTTCGATCACTCAAGTAGCCTACAATAGGCTGAACGAGCAAACCGGTAAGTGGGGCTGCAATCCATAAAAAGGGGATGGCATCCTTGTCAGCTCCGAGGGTCTGAAAGATTCTGGACATGAATCCGCCCTGGAGGGCAAATCCAAATTGAATTCCCAGAAATCCGAAACTCATGTTCCAGATCTGCCAGAAGCTCAACTGTTTTTTTTCTTGGGTCATTTTGGGTGGGTTAGTGGGTAGGGAAGAAGTTTAAATCAGGCTAGTAATGACGATCTCCTCTGAGCTATAAGGCAACTCAATAATCTTGAGATTTGTGATTTCGAAATAGGGATGATTATGCTCCGGAAGCGGATCAAACTCGGTCAATCTCTCCAAAAATGCATAGTTGCTGTTTTGGAGCGCTCCTTTTTTTCCATTCACCTGAACAGAATCCGAGCTAAAGCCATGGAAATACAATCTGATGGTGTGGAAATCACTTTTTCTAGAACCTGTTGCTTCCTCTAAAAGTAGAGATTGTTGCTCGGGTTTGTAGAGAATCTTGCGCTGATGAAAGTCTCCTTCCATGTAGTTCAAACCTTCACCTGCATCTTCATAATGAGTAAACTCAGAGCCAGTCTCACCTTGATACACGTGGATGCTTAGGATTCCATCAGGCTTCTCTTCGGTATGAGTTACGTTGGATTGCATAGTGAAAACCTGACCTCCTTTCACATAGATGGGCAGGTAATTGAGCGGGCAATCTTGGTAAATCACCTGATTGCCTTGGTGCCTTTGATCCGAATAGAGGTAATACCATTCTCCCTGCGGGAGGTAGACTTTGGTGATTTCCTTGTGGCTTTCCACTGGGGCTACCAAGAAAGCATCGCAAAACAGATATTCGTTTTGGTAGGCACTTTGGTAGATCATTTCATCCTGAGAATAGGCTACTGCCAAGGATGCTGAGATCGGAAGGCCGGAAATTGAGCTAGAGTAAAACTTGCTATAGATCGTAGGTAAAAGTCTATATCTCAGCTTCATATAGTTTCTGCTGATTTCCTCCACTTCCTCTCCAAAAGCCCATGGCTCCGAGTCATTGGTATTGATCATGGAGTGGGCGCGATAGAAAGGCGCAAAAGCGCCAATGCTCATCCAGCGGGCAAAGAGGCTCTTGCTGGCTTCACCCGCAAATCCTCCCACGTCATATCCGGCGAAAGAAACCCCACTCAAACCCAGTGAATTCACTAATCGAATTCCAGCAAGCATGTGCTCTTCGGAAGCAACATTATCTCCGGTCCAAGCAGCCGCGTAGCGCTGTATCCCTGCAAAACCGGATCGTGTCAGGACAAAAGGTCTTTTCTCTGGATTTTGAAATGCTGAACCTTCCTGCGCACTTCGCGCCATCTGCATGCCGTAGATATTTCTGGCTTTTCGGTGCGAAGCTCCTTCTTCTTCGTAGTCAAACTCGATCAGATTGGGAGTGAACTGACCCCAGGAGGCCGGTTCGTTCATATCTGTCCAGAAGCCATCTACCCCCGCTTCGGTGTAGAAGGCCATTTTCTCAGCCCACCAAGTCCGGGTTTCAGCTTTGGTAAAGTCAGGGAAGGCGCACCATCCAGGCCATACTTGGGCCTCATAGGTTTTTCCATCCGGATAGTTGACGAAGAGACCGTTTTCCAAACCTTCTTCATAAGGTCTGTATCCTTTTTGTGTTTTGATACCCGGGTCCATGATCACCACCACCTTAAACCCTTTTTCCTTGAGCCTTGCGATCATAGCCTTGGGATCGGGGAATTTTTCCCCGTCAAAGGTGAACACCTTGTAAGCTTCCATGTGGTGGATGTCGAGGTAGATCACATCAGCAGGCATTTTTTTATCCCGAAATCCCTGAGCCACCGCGTAGACTTCTGACTCCGGATAGTAGGAATAGCGGCATTGCTGAAAGCCAAGAGCCCATTTGGGTGGCATTTGCATACGTCCGGTCAGCCAAGTATAGGCAGAAATAATCTCCGCCATAGAAGGTTGATGGACAAAGTAGTAATCCATGTCACCATCCTCGGCACTGTAGTAGATAAATCGGTTGGTGGAGGCACCAAAGTTGAAAACTGTCTTATGGGTATTGTCAAAGAAAATTCCGTAAGCCCCCTGATCGTGAACGCCAAGATAAAAGGGAATACTCATGTACAGTGGATCGTCACCGACTCCGTATGCAAAGTAATCCGTATTCCAGTTGGTGTAGGCTTTGCCAAATCGGTTGAGGTTACCGGTCTTTTCGCCCAAACCGAGGAACTTCTCATTTTTCTGGACTTCCTTGTAATTGCTCACTTCCGTGCCAATCCAAGAGATGCCAAGGCTATCGTCCTGATTGAGCAATTTTCCAGACTGATCGTAAAAGGAGAGTCTGAAAGAGGCTAAATCGATCTCCAGTTTAAGTAAGTTGGTCTTTAAGATTAGCTTCTCCTGAGACTCTTCGAGTTTGAAGGCTGTTTGCTCAGGGTGTACAATAACTGAATAAGGATTACTCTCAAAACTTTCACCTCGACTTGCCTGAACTCGAACGATACCGGCTTGATAGACCGTGATTTTAAAAATCGACCGTTTACTCCTTCCTTCCAGCCCTGTTCGATTGGATTTCCATTCGAGGATTTCACCGAAAGTGGAGTTTCGAGCTGAGTTTTTGGAAGTTTTTGCGACGGTAGGAGTAGCGTTCATTTCTTTTCAAGTTGACCACATGGGTAGGAGGTATGCTAAATTAGAAACGAAAGCGAAGGATAAAAATCAGAAATCAGGCCTCAGCACACTGTAGAAGGCTTTTTGGAGTTTCGAAATCCCCTTCCTTTTAAAAATTTGCCCTATTCAAACGATTGCAATTGGAAGGAAATATTTTTTTTAGAAAATCATCATTTTTCTATCCTAACAGAGGATTTCCTGATCAATAATTCGGTTTCTAACACCACGGATGGTTCAAAGTCCTCTAGATTGATTTTCTTCTCGATCAGGTCAAGTAAAATCTCCGTTGCTTTTGCGCCGATTCGTGAACCTGGCTGTGCCACAGAAGTCAAGCTTGGATCGATCATGGAGCAAAATTGCCAATTGCTAAATCCCACGATGCCAATCTGATCGGGCACTGTGAAACCGGCTGCCTTGCAAGCCATCATTGCTCCGACAGCGGCCATGTCATTGTTTCCAAAAAAGGCATCAGGTCGAGGTGACAAAGTATTCAAAAGATGCGCTGTTATTTCCTGGGCTTCGTCATCGGTACGCGTTTCGACGATGTAATCTGGGTTAATCTCGATTCCAAAATCTCTCAAGGCATCTTGATAGCCACGAATCCGTTCCTTGGATATCTTCAAATTGGAAGGCCCAGCTAAGTGGACTATTCTGGAATAACCCTGGAGAATCAGGTGTTTGGTAGCTTCGTATGCACCCGAGTAGTCATCCACGATGACATGTATTGCCCCCTCGATTTCCGGAACTCGGTCAAAAAAGACGATGGGGTATCCCTTGTCCAAAAGTCTCGAAAAGTGTTCGAAATCCGTGGTTTCTTTGGAATAACTCACTAAAAATCCATCGATCTGATTGGAGAGCATGGTGTCGATACTGGATTTTTCTCGGGCTAGTTTCTCATTCGTTTGGGTCAAAATCACATTGTACCCTCTGGAAAATGCCACTTCTTCTATTCCGCTGATTACGGTAGAAAAGAAAAAATGTACCACCTCGGGGATGATTACTCCGATGGTGAATGATCTGCTTTTTCTAAGAGAAAGTGCAATAGCATTAGGCCGGTAGTTGAGCTTATCGGCCATTTCTTTGACCTTTCGCTTGGTTTCATCGCTGATTCCGGGATAGTCTTTCAAAGCTCTGGAGACCGTGGAAGAGGATACGTTCAGTTCTCTGGCGATGTCTTTGATGGTGGATTGCTCGAGCTTCATTAAAAATCTTCGGTTACTTTTCTTTAAAGATAAGACGATTAACTACAGTCGGATGGATTTTGATTTACTGATTTTAGATCATTTTTTCAGAGTTTAAAAATTTTTGGATCAAAGGTGGAAAAAAGTTTTTGATGCAATCGTCACCGCAAACGTGTGCATAAAACTGCAATGAGCTTTTGAATTCCAAAAGCTTGCAGGTTCCCTTTGGTGAAAGTAGTTTACAAGTTCTTTCTTCCACTCATTTGGATTTACCTAAAATGGGGCCAAGTCTGAACGTGAAAAACAACAACTAGTACCCTTTCCATGAACCCGATAGCCAGATATTTCCTAGTTCTTTTATCGTTTTTTGGCACTTTAGCCATCTCACTTGCCCAGGTCACTACCGAACCCGCAATTCCAAATGCAGCCAGCACGGTTAAGATCATCTATGATGCATCCAAAGGAACGACCGGACTGAAAGATTGCAATTGCGACGTCTACATCCACATTGGTGCGGTTACCGGAGGACCTACTTCCACCACATGGACCATTGTTCCTTTTCAATGGGGCACGACCACTGCGGCTGCCAAAATGACGAAAGTGGCTGGTCAGTCGAATATTTACACCTATGAATTGGTTCCTAATACCTTTTTTGCCAATCCCAATAACCTGACCATATTCCGATTAGGACTTGTATTCCGAAATGCTGACGGTACAAAAGAGGGAAAGACTTCTACCAACTCTGACTTTTTCATCAACCTTGCGCAGGGTTTTGATGTGAGTTTTACTTCACCTCAATCCGCTACATCTGTTTCGCTGGAAGTAGGCAAATCCTTCGAATTTAAAGCTTCCGCCTCACAAGCAGCCGATCTGAGCATGGAACTCGATGGGGTAAAAGTAGCCGAAGCTAAGAATGCGCAAGAACTCATTTACAATTTTACAGCCACACAGGCGGGTAATTACATCCTGACTGCCAAAGGTGTAAGTGGCTCGTTGAATGATTCCCAATCGCTGAATTTGGTGGTTTTTGCGGCTTCAGAGACTGCTGCTCTTCCAGCGGGAGCCAAATTGGGGGTCAATTACCTTTCCGATACCGAAGTGATTTTGGCCCTCCAAGCACCCAAAAAGAGCATTGCTCATGTCATTGGGGATTTCAATGACTGGAAGGTTCTGCCCGAATATCAAATGAAAAAAACACCCGATGGGGAAGTGTTTTGGCTAAAGCTATCAGGATTGGTGCCCCAGCAGGAATACATTTTCCAATACTTGGTTGATGGAGATATCCGCATTGGAGATCCTTATGCCGACAAGACCTCGGATCCTTTTAATGATCAGGAAATCATCACGCAAAACCGATATCCCGGGCTGAAGCCGTTTCCGGCAGGAAAGACAGAGTTTCAAGCAACTTACCTACAAACAGGTCAAACTCCATTTGCTTGGAAAAACCTTTCCTACACCAAGCCCAAGCCTGAAGAATTAGTGGTATATGAATTATTGGTTAGGGATTTTGATTCGAAAAGAACCTATCAAGCTGTGATTGATCGGTTGGATTACCTAAAAAGTCTTGGAATCAACGCAATTGAGCTGATGCCGGTAGGGGAGTTTGAAGGGAATCTTTCTTGGGGCTACAATCCATCCTTTTTCTTTGCTCCCGATAAATATTATGGAACCAAAAATGACCTCAAACGCCTGATCGACGAAGCGCATGGCAAAGGAATGGTGGTCATTTTGGACATGGTGCTCAATCATGCTTTTGGGCAAAATCCTATGGTGCGTCTGTACAATGACGGGGATTATGGAGCCCCTACAGAAGACAATCCTTGGTTTAACCGAGTGGCTAAGCACCCTTTCAATGTGGGATATGATTTTAACCACGAAAGCAAATACACACGCGCTTTTGTCGATTCGGTCAATAATTACTGGTTGACGGAATACAAAGTTGATGGCTTCCGATTTGACCTTTCCAAAGGATTTACTCAGTTAAATTCGGGAGACAATGTAGGTCAATGGTCCCAATACGATGCTTCCAGAATTAAAATCTGGAAACATATCTACGACCGCATCAAAGCGAATCATCCGGATGCTTATGTGATTTTGGAGCATTTGTCCGAAAATCTGGAAGAAACCGAGTTGGCCAATTATGGGCTGATGTTTTGGGGAAATATGAATGGTGCTTTCCGCAACATGGCCAAAGGAAACAATGATAATATTGACTGGGCATATTATAAAAACAGGCAGTGGAGTAAAAATCACTTGATTGCCTATCAGGAATCCCATGACGAGGAGCGGGTGATGTGGGAAACCAGAAATTTTGGACTGACCTCCCCGATTGATCTGAGAGGTTTGGAGAATGCCGTCAATCGAAATCAGTTGCTTACGGCGTTTTACTTCGGCATTCCGGGGCCTAAGATGCTTTGGCAGTTTGGTGAATTTGGCTACGATTTGGAGCTCAACAATGATCGATTGGCCATCAAACCTACCCGATGGGAATATTTACAGGATGCGCAGCGGCTTCGCTTGTTTAAGCTTTATCAGCAGATGATCAAGTTGAAAAGTGAACACAAAGTCTTCTCAGCGCCTGCAAAAGCCACCCTTAACTTGAGTGGTTCCATCAAATCCATTCAACTGGAGCATCCAGACTTGGATGTGGTGCTTCACGGTAATTTCGGACTCAATACAGTCACCAATATCTCCATCGATTTTCCAAAGGCCGGAAAATGGTACAATTATTTTACCGGAGAAGAAATCACGATTTCAGGAACTTCCAAGACGGTCAGTTTCCGCCCAAGTGAATTTGTGGTCTATACCAGCAAGAAGCTCCCCACTCCAGAAAAGGGGATTTTGCAAGAAGACTTTGTCACAGCAATTCCTGAGGAAGTAAATACCAATGGCTTTAAAGTATATCCCAATCCAGCCACTCAAACTCTCACCGTCGAGCTGCCTAAAGATATGACAGAAGCTACTTTCCGAGTTGTGGATATGGCAGGGAGACTGGTTTTTGACGGACAGCGCAGGACAGCCGAACAGATTTTAGGATTTGATCTAAGTGAAATTCAGGCAGGGATTTATATCTTTGAGGCGTTTGACAACAAGCGGGTGCTGCATCAGCGCTTTATTAAAAAATAACCAAACCTAACTCAAACTATGAAATTTAAACCTGGAGTAAAGTACGGGCAAGAGCTTAGAGATCTTTATGCATATGCAAAAGAGAATCAATTTGCTTTCCCGGCAGTAAACGTAATCGGTACTAATTCTGTCAATGCAGTGCTGGAAACTGCCAAGAAGGTGAATTCTCCGGTGATCGTTCAGTTTTCCAATGGAGGTGCTCAGTTTTTTGCAGGGAAAGGCCTTCCTAACGATAAGCAGCAGGCTTCTATCGCAGGAGGTATTTCTGGAGCACATCATGTACATCAAATGGCAGAGGCTTACGGTGTACCTGTAATCTTGCACACGGATCACGCGGCTTTGAAATTGCTTCCTTGGATAGATGGCTTGTTGGAAGCAGGAAAAGCGTACCACGCTGCCTACAAGCGACCGTTATTTAGCTCACACATGCTCGACCTTTCTGAAGAGCCGCTTCATGAGAATATTGAGATTTCAGCGAAGTATTTCACCGAGTTTGCCAAGTTGGATATGGCAATCGAAATCGAACTTGGGGTAACAGGTGGTGAAGAAGATGGCGTGGACAATTCTGACGTGGATTCTTCCAAGCTTTATACTCAGCCTGAGGAAGTAGCTTATGCCTACGAGCATCTGAAAGAAATTAGTGACTTGTTTACCATTGCAGCTGCTTTTGGTAACGTGCACGGGGTGTACAAGCCAGGTAACGTGAGCTTGAAGCCGATCATTTTGAAAAACTCCCAAGACTACATCAACAAAAAGCACGGTACTACCGGCAAGCCTTTGAACTTTGTGTTCCACGGCGGTTCTGGTTCTTCGGTAGAGGAAATCCGCGAGGCAAACAGCTACGGTTCGATCAAGATGAACATCGATACCGATATGCAGTGGGCGATGTGGGAAGGAATCCTAAACTACTACAAGAAAAATGAAGCCTATCTGCAAGGCCAATTGGGTAACCCTGAAGGTCCGGATAGTCCAAACAAGAAATATTACGATCCACGCGTGTGGTTGAGAAAAGGCGAAGAGAATTTTGTAAAGCGTCTCGAGCTGGCTTTCGACATGCTCAATGCGGTGGGCAGAAACTAAGTTGCTTATCCTTACCCTTCTGAAAAAGTCACTTGTAATGGGTGACTTTTTCTTTTCACATCATGAATATGAACAAAACCCTGATCGCAAGTACTTTGGCAACCCTGTCAATTTTGGCTGCATGCCAGTCCAAACCTAAGCCCGAAGTCAAAAACTACTGGCCTAAAGCCGGTGTCACCTATGAGATTTTTGTCCAATCCTTCAATGATTCCAACGGTGACGGAATCGGTGACTTCAATGGCGTAACTCAAAAGCTGGATTACATCAAGGAGCTCGGTGCCAACGCAATCTGGTTTATGCCTATCATGCCTTCCCCGACCTATCACAAGTACGATGTGACTGATTACAAGGCCGTGCATCCGGACTACGGCACGATGGAAGATTTCAAAAAACTACTTGAGGAAGCTCACAAGCGTGACATCAAGATCGTGATCGATATGATCATCAATCACACCTCTACCGAGCACCCTTGGTTTCAAGCCTCCAAATCCGGTCGAGACAATGAGTTTCGGGATTACTATGTTTGGGCTCAAAAGGATACCATTGCGGCATTTTTGGATAAAAAAGTCATCACCCTCGATTCAGACAACATCCGTCAGTGGCACGACCCGGGACAAGGAGAAGATTACTACTACGGGTTTTTCTGGGGAGGAATGCCTGATTTGAACTTTGACCATCCTAAAGTAAGAGAGGAAATCTACGAAATCGGACGATTTTGGCTGGAAGAGGTAGGAGTGGACGGATTCCGACTGGATGCGGCTAAGCATATTTTCCCGGATGATAGACCGTTGGACAATCACGCCTTTTGGAAGGAGTTCCGCGCCAAGATGGAAGCCATCAAGCCGGATGTGTACTTGGTAGGAGAGGTGTATGACAAAAAGGAAATCGTGGCGCCTTACCTGCCCGGACTACCGGCCTTATTCAATTTTGACTTTCATTACACCCTGATCGAATCGCTGAATTCCGGTGATGGCCAGTTGCTATTGCAAAAGCAAAAAGAGGTTTTGGACTTTTACCAAGGCATTACGCCCAACTTTATCGATGCGATTTTCTCTTCCAATCACGATCAGCCTCGATTGCTGAATGACCTGAAGGAAGATCCTGCTAAGTACAAACAAGCGAGTGCGATTCTGCTGACCATGCCTGGAGCGCCTTACCTCTATTATGGTGAGGAAATCGGCATGCTAGGACTGAAGCCGGACGAGAACATCCGCGAGCCTTTCCTTTGGGACGCGCAAGCCAAAGATTCAGGTCGGCCCACTTGGATTGCTGCCAAGTACAGTACCGATGCGACGGTGAGGCCACTTGAAGCACAGCGAAAGGATCCAACCAGCTTTTTCAATCATTATAAAAATCTGATCGCCTTGCGAAATTCCTATCCAGCCTTGGCGGTAGGAAGTTTAGAACTGAGTAAGACAGCCTATCCCAAGGAGATCATGGCTTATCACCGAAAAACCGCCGAGCAGGAACTCTTCATCGTTCACAACGTCGGAGGGACAGAGTCTGTAATAGACCTTCCCGAGGGATTTGCTACTGCACTTTTCACCTTGGGAAAAGGAGAAGTCCAATCCGGAAAACTGACTCTGGGAGCTAATTCCAGTGTGGTGTTGAGCAAATAGAAAAAGAAGAGGCCCGATGTTGAATCGGGCCTCTTTTGGTATCTAATTCCTGATTGTTCTTAGGTAGAAAGAATATTGGCGATTCTGAGGTCTTCGTCATCGACTTCCTTGTCATCCACGATGGCTTTGACGATCGGAGTATAGACGATCTTATTGTTGATCGTGCCGGCCATTACATCGTATTTTCCTTGCATGAGTCCTTCTACCGCTGCCACGCCAAGCTTGGAAGCTAACAGACGGTCATATGAGGTCGGTGCTCCACCCCGCTGAAGGTGACCTAAAATAGTTACTTTGATGTCGTAGTAAGGAAGATATTCTTTCACTTTATCGGCGATTTCCTGTGCCGAACCGCTTTTCCCACCTTCTGCCACGATCACAATGTTGGATGATTTTTTGGCTTTTGTTCTGGATTTTAGCTTTTCTACCAAGGTTTCAATTGGTGTCTTGCGCTCAGGGATTAAAATAGCAGCTGCCGCACTGCCAATCCCTGCATTGATGGCGATAAAACCTGCATCACGGCCCATTACTTCCACGAAAAACAGACGGTCGTGAGAAGTAGCGGTATCACGGATTTTGTCAATGGCTTCCACAGCAGTATTGCAAGCAGTATCAAAACCTATTGTCAAGTCTGTACCGGAAAGGTCATTGTCAATCGTGCCAGGAAGTCCTATTGCTGGGATGCCATACTCTTGATAGAATAGATGCGCACCAGTCAAAGAGCCATCACCACCAATGACCACTAAAGCATCGATGCCATGGCTTTTTAGATTGTTATAGGCTTTTTGTCTTCCTTCGGGAGTTCTGAATTCATCGCTTCGGGCAGATTTGAGGAAGGTTCCACCTCGTTCGAGGACATGGGTGATGTTTTTGGAATCCAGTCTTTTGATGTCATTTTGGATCATCCCCTCATAGCCTCGGTAAATGCCGTACATTTCTAGTCCGTAATAAAATCCGGCTCGAACGGCAGCACGGATAGCCGCATTCATTCCAGGTGAGTCACCACCGGAGGTGAGTACACCGATCTTTTTAATATTCTTAGGTTCCATAGGTTTGTGTCAAGGCTTTAAACATGAGTTCGGCCGAAGCAGGATTAGTGGCCAAGGGGATATTATGGACGTCACAGATTCTCATCAGCATCTGAACGTCCGGTTCGTGGGGGTGCTTATCTAAAGGATCGCGGAAGAAGATCACCGCAGCAAGTTTTTTCTCTGCAGCCAAAGCGGCAATTTGTGCGTCTCCTCCCAGTGGTCCGGAAAGAAGGCGTTCAACTTGAAAGCCTGCTTTTTCGATATGTGAACCCGTGGTGCCAGTGGCTACGAGATCAATATCTACGCGGTGTAAGGCATCGCGGAATCCGCTTAAAAAGTGAACCATGTCGGCTTTTTTACCATCATGGGCGATTAAGGCGATTTTCATCGATAGGGTTAACTAGGTTCGGCGCCAAAGTTAGGGAAATTTTGATTTTCTGCTTCTTGGCGGTATTTTATTGTCTATGAATTGAAAGGAGCAAAGGTTAGGAAACCGATTGCACGCTTGAATTTATTTTTTTGGAAAGGAAGAGAGTCAGAGATTTGATCAGTTTGTCTTTCCTTCCAGCATCAATAGAAAGGAATATTCCAATGCCAGTTCCTTTAAAGCATTGAATCTTCCGGATGCACCTCCGTGACCTGCTTCCATATTGGTGTGCAAGAGTAGGAGGTTGGAATCGGTTTTCTTGTCCCGAAGTTTGGCCACCCATTTGGTGGGTTCCCAATACTGCACTTGGGAATCATGAAGTCCTGAAGTCACCAAAAGATTAGGATACTCTTTGGCTTCCACATTATCATATGGCGAGTAGGAAAGCATGTATTCGTAATACTCCTGATGCTTTGGATTGCCCCATTCTTGGAATTCACCTGTAGTCAATGGAATGCTTTCATCAAGCATGGTCGTGACCACATCTACGAAAGGCACATTGGCAATGACGCCTCTGAAAAGCTCTGGCTTCATATTGATCACCGCGCCCATCAATAGTCCGCCCGCACTGCCTCCCATGGCATGCAGGTGCTCCGGTGAGGTGTAGTTTTCGTGAATCAGATGCTCCGCACAGGCGATGAAATCAGTAAAGGTGTTTTTCTTGCGAAGCATTTTCCCGTCTTCATACCAATGTCTTCCTAGGTCTTCTCCACCGCGGATATGTGCGATTGCAAAGACAAAACCACGATTTAAGAGGCTGAGTCGATTGGAGGAAAAGTAAGCATCCATGCTGTAGCCATAAGAGCCGTAGGAGTAAAGCAAAAGGGGATTTTTTCCGTTTTTGGAGAAAAGGGACTTTTTATAAACCAATGAAATAGGAACACTCACTCCGTCTTGGGCTTTTGCCCAAATCCGTTCGGAATAAAATTCTGAAGAATCGTAGCCACCGACCACTTCCTGCTGTTTGAGGAGGGTTTTTTCTCTGGAGATCAGGTGGTAATCATAGACCGAACTTGGCGTAGTAAGTGAATTATATCCAAATCTCAGGATGTCGGTTTCAAATTCAGGATTGGTAGAGATCCAGGCGGTGTACGTTTCGTCATCAAACTGAAGGGAATGTCCTTCACCTTCCCAAGGCAGGATCTGAATTTGGGTTAAGCCATTGGAGCGCTCTTGGGTCACAAGGTACTTGGCAAACAGGTCAAAATCTTCCAAAAGAACCTCTGCCCGATGGGGAATCACATCTTCCCAATTTGCCTTACCAGGATTAGTAACAGGTGCTTTGACTAATTTGAAGTTTTGTGCTTGGTCATTGGTTCGTATGTAAAAATGCTCTCCATAGTGATCTGAAGCGTATTCCAAATGAGGGATTCTTTCTTGAAGAACTTGAAAAGGTGAGGTCGGACTGGTGGTCTCAATAAATCTCACTTCGGAAGAAATCGTACTTTCCGAATGAATCAGGATGAATCGCTCAGATTTGGTTTTATGCACCACACAGCTAAATTCCTCATCTATTTCTTCGAAAATCAGTTCATCCGTAGAACAGTCTGTGCCGAGAACGTGTCGGTAGATTCGGTGTGACCGAAGAGTTTCTGGGTCTTGTTTGGAGTAGAAAAGCGTTTTGTTATCTGCTGCCCACACGAAGTTTCCGGTGATTTCGGGGATACTTTCAGGATAGATTTCTCCGGTTTCCAGGTTTTTAAAATAGAGTGTGTAGATTCTTCTACCTACTTCATCTGCGGCAAAGCCGAGGATTTTTTGATTTGGTGTGGTGGCTGTTCCGCCTACTTGATAGTATGACTTTCCTCTTGCCAGTTCATTGACATTCAAAATGACTTCTTCTTCCGTCTCAAGGCTTCCTTTTTTCCGGCAATAAATCGGGTATTCTTCTCCCTTTTCATATCTGACATACCAATGGTAACCTGACTTGAAGTAGGGGACACTCTGATCATCTTCCTTAATTCGGCCTTTCATTTCTTCAAAAAGGCTATTTTGAAACTCCTCGGTGGGCTTCATGACCTCTCGGAGGTAGTTATTTTCTTGATTCAGGTAGTCGATGACTTCCGGATTTTCCCGGTCATTCATCCAATAATAATCATCGATGCGCTGATGACCATGAATTTCTAAAAGTTGAGGTTTTTTAGGGGCGATGGGTGTCTGCATGTACTCGTAGATTTGCTGCAAGGTTAATCAAATTTGGAGCAGCTTGGTTCGTGAGAAAGTCGGATTTGGTAGGATTTAACAATTGATTTGATTCCATTTTCAGGAAAAAGTGCTGAGAATTAGGCAAAAGTCTGAGATCTGCTTATTTTAAAGATTGGAAGATGCCTTCTTTACACAAACAAACAATTTTATCAATCAACCTTACATTTTATGGGATTACTTCAAGAATTTAAAGAGTTTGCGGTCAAAGGGAATGTCGTAGACTTGGCTGTCGGTGTGATTATCGGCGGCGCTTTTGGGAAAATTGTTTCCTCCTTTGTTAATGATGTAGTCATGCCACCTCTTGGTCTCTTGATTGGAGGTGTAGACTTTAAAGATCTTGCTGTTATTTTGAAGGAAGCTTCGACTAATGAGGCTGGAGAAGCTGTAGCTGCTGTGACACTTAATTATGGGATGTTTATCCAAAATGTGGTAGACTTCACCATCATTGCCTTTGTGATTTTCTTGGCGATCAAGGGCATTAATAAGTTTAACAAGAAAAAAGAAGAAGCACCAGCTCCTCCTGCTGCACCACCGGCACCCACTCCAAGCGAGAAGCTTCTGGAAGAAATCAGAGACTTGCTCAAGAAATAAAGGAAAAGGCCCGAAATTGATCATTTCGGGCCTTTTTTTAATTTCCTTGTCCTCGTTGCCTTTGGTAAATATATCTGTTGAAATCCCTTGCAATGTCATGAAGCATCAGGACTTGTTTGGATGTAATGACTTTCGATACTTCAGAAACAAAAGCTTTTTCATCATCAATTAATTTTTGCTGGAGTTGCAATCTTTTTTGAATTCGGGTTTTTGCCTCATCTTCAGTGATGGCTTCACTGCCTCGATTGAGTTGAGAAATAGACTTCATTGAAGCTTCTCGTTGCTCGGTGTATTTGTTGAAGATCGGCCAAAAACGTTCAGCTTGTTCTGGTTTTAGATCAATTCTGGAGGTGATGAATGCGATTCGGGCGGCTTGCAGCTTTTCAGGATCTATGTTTTGATTTGGCCTTTGGGCCATGACGCTTCCTGCCAAAAGCAGGAAAAATAGGGTAAGGTATGGCGTAATTTGTTTCATAACGGTGGGATTAATACCAGTTTTCATCTTCGACTTCTAAAGGGAGATCGTCAGGACCAAACTCATCCTCGATGATTTGATCCAGGATTTCATTCGGATTTTCAGACAATCCTAGCACATCTTCTGATGACCACTGATTGCTTTCTATGTAAAGTAATGCTTCTTCTTCCAATGTGAGAGGAACAGTAGGGGTGGAGAACAGTCCAAACTGCCAAACTCCCAAAGTGATCAAAACCGAAGCTGCAGCGGCATATCCAATGAAAGTGCTTGTGCGTTTTCGTTTTGATTTTTGAAGTATTCGGTCAGGAAGATTCTCAAAGTAGCCCTCTGGGGCCTTGAATTCCTGCAACTTGGGTAATATTTCCATTGGCATTTAGACTTAGTATCAATCAATTGGTTTATTGATTCAATAGGGATTGTTCGATTTTTTTTACGGCGTGGTGATAACTAGCCTTTAAAGCCCCTACGCTTGTACCTGTCACTTCCGACATTTCTTCGTAGCTGAGTTCCTCTTGGTATTTCAAGTGAAAGACTAGTCTTTGCTTATCAGGAAGCTTGAGAAGCGCTTTTTCAAGTTTCTTTTGAATCTCTTCTCCAGTTAAAACCCCGGGTTGATCTAAGTAAGTTTCCATTTTTTCCTGATGGTCCTCCAAGGAGAAAAAAAAGCGCTTTTTCTTTTTCTCCAAAAATGTCAACGCCTCATTGGTCGCGATCCTATATAGCCAAGTAAACAGGGAGGAGTTTCCTTCAAACTTGTCTAGGCTCTTAAAAGCCCTGATAAAGGTGTTTTGGGTGAGGTCGTCAGCATCTTCGTGGATGATGACCATGCGGCGAATCACATGGTAGACACGTTTTTGATAAGCTTCGATCAGTTGCCGGTATCCCATCTCTTTGGTAAAGGGAGATTTGATAAGCTCAATAATATGCTGATCGTTTTCTTTCATGTTTCGCGATTAGACCTGCAGTAGGGCGTGGGGTTTAAGATACATGAAAAAAGGGTGAGAAAAAGTGGGAAGTCGGGAGACAGATGGCCTAAGACCGAAGAAGAAAGACGAAGGCTTAACTTTTTCAAAGTTTCAAACTTTGAAAAAGATCTCAATAGGAATTGAATATTCAGGAATAGAAAAAATACTTTCCAAAAGAAAAAAGCACTCCTGCCGACAGAAGTGCTTCTTTGAAAAAATAGGGTAGGGTGAGGCAACTTTAAATCTCCAGGATATAATCCAAAATTCCGGCATTTTTTCCCTTAGGCCTTGTAACTAATAGGGGTAGGCTATCATTGAACTGAATCAGTCTCTCTGCCATACTTCCGATAAACAGTGCTGTAGCTGCTGTTCTTCCTTTTGCTCCGATAATGATGCCATCGGCTTCGATTTCCAGGGCCTTAGATACGATCTCTTGTACTGGATCGTCGTCGTCGTCTTTTGTGTAAATAGGGGTGATCTTAACGCCTTTGGTATCGATTTTACGGATAAACTTCTTGTAGTTAATCTCCGCATGCATTTTCATGATGTCAGTAAATTCCTCGTAGCTTTTTCCAGTAAAATGATAGCCCGATGGCACTGTGAACACATTTTGGCAGACTATTTCTGCAGTACCTCCATGCTTTTCGACGATCATCACAGCTTCTTCAAGAGCGTCTTTGGAATAATCCGAAAAGTCACTTGGTACCAAGAGTTTGTTGATTTTTGGTCTGACGCCTTCAGGAACAATCAAGAGGGAACAGGAAGCTCTTCTTGCCAAACGCTGAGAAGCAACCCCGGTTCCAGGAAGATCTACTTTGCGACCGATCATGATCATGTCTGCTGATTTTTCTTCGGCAAGCTTTAGGATTTTTTTGGAAAGGTTACCTTCCTTGACCACGTAGCTAATAGCCAAGCCCTTGATTTCTGGAAAGTGCTGCGCTACCACTTTTTCCATGGCTTCTTTTCGCTCGTTGATCATATTTTCGATCAGATTTGGAAATTCCTCTAGGACTTCCTTGGGGATCGAAAGGTTCTTGATCACATTGGCGAAATAGATTTTTTTGGTCTGATTTACCTTTGCTATAAAAGCGGCGTATTCGATGAGGGTCTGATCTAAGGGGGTCTGGTCAAGACAAACAATCAATTTTTTAATCAGATACATAGCGACTTGGATTTGTCCCTACAAAGGTAATCTTAGGATAACAATCTCTGAAAGGTTTTGCAAAATAAAATTCTGATTCTGGGATAGGGGTATATTTTTCAGCTAAAAATAGGGGATTTTGACTCTTGAATTGGAAAATAATATTTGGTAATGTTTTATCAGTGTTAAATCCAGATCGTTTGAATAAGATAAAAATAGAATTTAGACAACGCTCTCGAAGGAGTGCCGTATATTTGTGGTGTCCGGGCTGCCGACTTGTTCGAACTTCACAATTTAATTACAATCCCGAGTGAAGCTTTTTCCAAAAACAGGCCTCATCCCGATAGCTATCGGGACCTCGCACAAAACGCAGGATAACAGTGGAAGTTTGCGGCATCCAAGCAGCTCAAATCTTGTCAATAAAAGAGGTTTCGTAACACTCTAAGGCCCGGATTTTTTCACCTTGCTTTTTAACCATACCCACTCTTCTTTTCCTACACCAAATCCTATTGACCCGATCAAAAACAAAAGAAGGACAGCGGTAGATTTGATCATAATGCCCAAAAACGGGTGCAAACCATCAAATCCCAAAAACATCCCTCCAAGAGAAATCAACCCGACGAAACTGATCTTTACTGTTTCCAGACTAAAAGGATCCAACTGGATTTTTGCCTTCAGGTAGCCATACTTGATCAGATTAAAAAGCAACATGACACCTGCGGAGCCAATCGCAGCTCCCTCAATTCCAAAAATGGGAATCAGCCAATAATTCACCCCGATGATCAAAATGCTCATCGCAACAGTGAGGATCAAGTTGGACCGATAAAACTTTGAGAATACCAGAATCTCACTGTTAACCGAGAAAGCTACATCGAAAAGCTTTCCCAAAGCGATGTAAAACACGACCCACTTACCTGCCTGATAGATTTCTCGATTAGGTACAAAGTGGTAAATCTCATCAATACTACTCCAAATCAAGGCGAATAAAAGCAGGCAGATGTAGAGTTGCCGATTGGAAATTTGTTTGTAGAGGAGGTTGATTTCGTTGAGTCTATTTTTTGCAAAATGGTCTGCAATGACCGGCATGGCTACTTGTGAAATGGCTCTTCGTGGCAGCTCAATCACCAAAGCCATGTAAAAAGCGATGGAGTAAATCGCATTGGCTTCCAAGCTGATCATCGAACTCACCATGATGGAGTCGATTTTCATGATCAGGGTAGAAGCCGCAGTAGCCAAAAAGGTAATCAGACTAAATCGGATAAATGAAGTGCGGAAACCCTTTGGGAAATGGCCCCAATGAAAATCCAGTTTGAATACTTTCAGCCAGATCAAATAGACCCAAACCCCAAAAAGCGATAAGCCATAAACTGCAATCAATCCCTGCATCACCTGCTCAAAATTGATCCACTTTAGCAAATAGACGGCTACCAAAACGGAGGTTAAAAGTCGCAGGAAGACTTCTCTGAAAAAAGTGGGAATGGCGACTTTGACATAGGATCGAGCATAAGCATCCAAGACACTACTCAGGAGAGAAAATAAGGTGATCAACAAAACCACCCCTAAGAAATTGACTACCTCGGGAGAGTTGGCTGCGAATAGACCGATCAGCTCATCCTTGAAGCCAAAAAACAATAAAGAAACCAATGCAAATCCCAATAAGGAAAGTCCTAAACTGTAAGTCAGAAATGCAGATTGATGATTTTCCAGCTTTGGGAAATAGCGGGTAATCCCATGTCCAACCCCCAATTGGGCGAAAGGAACAAACAGAAGTCCAAGATCCTGAATAGTTCGGAAGGTGCCCAGTTCGGTGGTATCCAGTGCAAAGGGATAGAGCCAAAGGACATTGATGTAGCCAAGTACCACCCCGATGTAGGAAAAAAACGTGGTCTCTATGCTCTGCTTGGCTACTTTACTCATGGACGAATATTCATCAAAAAAATCGGGAATTCAATGAATCCCCGATTTGGTGTTTATCCTTTGGCGCACTTATCGCAACCTGGTTTGGTCTTTGGAGCAAAGAAAAACTTTCTGACCAGAAAATATCCTGCTCCGGCTACCAATAAAGCGACGATCAGTTGCTGCCACATATCACGAAAAGAGTTGGTAAGTAATCAATGCCGCCAAGTAGGCCAAGGCACTCATGTAGACTGTCTGAATGATCGGCCATTTCCATCCTTTAGTTTCTCTTTTGACGACTGCTAAGGTACTCATACACTGCATCGCAAAGACATAGAAAACCATTAGGGAGAAAGACGTTGCTTTAGTAAACGTCTTTTCTCCTGTATTGGCGTTGATTTGCTGATCTAATTTTTGCCGAATGGTAAGGTCATCTTCCACATCGCCTCCAATACTATAAATGGTTGCCATGGTTGAAATGAAGACTTCTCTTGCTGCAAATGACGTGATCAGGGCGATGCCTATTTTCCAATCATATCCTAAAGGCTTGATGACGGGCTCGATGGCTCGTCCCATAATGCCAATGAAGGAATTTTCCAGCAGCAATGAATTGGTTTCCGCTTCAATCGCTGCGATTTGCTCTTCGTCAGAGACATTTTCCAATCGGGTTTCTCCTTCTTGTCTGATCTGATCCATTACTGCAGGCGGACCATAGGAGGCAAGTACCCACAATACGATAGAAATAGCCAAAATCACCTTTCCAGCTTCGAAAACAAAGGTCTTGGCTTTTTCAAACATCGTGATTCCCACATCTCCCCATCTTGGTATTTTATAGGAAGGAAGTTCGGTCATGAGAAAGCTCTTTTCTTCTGTTTTTAGGACAGTTTTCAGAACGAATGCAGTCAAAAGTACCCCAATGATTCCTAGAAGGTAAAGTCCCAAAAGCGCCAAAGCCTGAAGATTGACAAAACCAAGAATCACCTCATCAGGTACGGTAAGCCCAATCAAAATGATATAAACCGGAAGTCTCGCCGAGCAACTCATCAAGGGAGTGACCAAAATGGTAATCATTTTTTCCTTCCAGTTCGAGATATTTCTCGCAGCCATTACCCCAGGGATCGCACAGGCTACACCTGAAACCAGGGGCACAATACTTTTGCCATGGAGTCCAAATGGTCTCATCCATCTATCCAGTAAGAAGACTACACGGGACATGTAACCTGTGTCTTCCAAAATGGCCAAAAAGCCAAATAACAAGGCAATCTGAGGTATAAAAATCACCACCCCGCCAATACCTGGGATGACCCCTTCGGCAAGTAATCTGGTAAGTGGCCCGTCAGGCAGTGCTCCCTGAATCCAAGCTCCCAAGTCTGCAAAAACTCCATCAATCAAATCCATAGGATAGGAGGCCCAGGAAAATATGGTTTGGAAAATCAGCAGAAGGATGGCAATAAATACCACATAGCCGAAAACTGGATGAAGAAATACTTTATCCAGACTGGATTTAGGTTTTGGTTCTGATTTTTTGAAAAGAGATCTGTTGACCAAATCGGTGATCTTTTTATACCGAATTTTTGTCTCTTCGAGTTGAGCTTCTTCGAGGTTGAATTTTTCGTTGGCGACAAGCTCCTTAAGCCATTGACGATCTGATTCTTGTACGGCCTTGTCTTTGGTGCCAAAGCGAATCATCTGATATGCTTGGTAATCATGGTCAAGGTTAAATTTATTTTTAACCTGTCTGATGATTTCTGCAGGAACGACCTCGAGAATATCAATAAACTTAGAAGCTTGAGAAAAATTCCGTTCGCTGATCAGGTTTTTGATTTGATCCAAGCCCTTTTGATTGCGGGCGTCTGTTTGCAGAATCGGTACTCCCAGATTTTTGAATAGCTCAAAAGGACGGATTTCCAGACTTTTCTTTTCAGCCACATCAGTCATATTGAGGATGATGGCTAGATTAACTCCCAAATCAATCAGCTGAGTAGCCAAAAACAAGCCTCTGGAAAGCTGAGTGGAATCAATCACCATCAACACATATTCAGGGCGAGTCTCTAGATGGGTATTGTTAAGGACGCGGTGAGCGATGATTTCGTCTTCCGAGTTGGGAAAAAGGCTGTAGGTACCGGGTAAGTCGAGGATTTCAAAATTCTCCCCATTGATCTGGAGCGCCCCTGTTTTTTTGTCAACGGTGACTCCTGGATAGTTTCCTATTTTCTGATTGAGTCCTGTCAGGTAATTGAAAATGGTCGATTTACCAACATTGGGATTACCGATGATGGCTACTTTGTGGGTTTTCGAAATCGTGGCTTCTGACATGAAATTCAAACTAGTTCAATTCTGATCAATTCGGCTTCGCTTTTTCTGAGTGCCAGAAGCGTCTCTTCCATCTGAAATGCCAAAGGTCCGCCTGAAGGCGCTTTATGCTGTAGGGTGATGTATTTGCCGGGAAGAAAGCCAAGTTCCATCAGGTTGATTTTCAGTGGGGAGGATGCGATTTCCAGAATTTTACCTGATCTGTTGAGAGGGAGTTGGTCTGCGGTCATGGGTTTTTTGATCACCAGTTCGCAAAAGTAGGTGTATTTGGAATGAATCTAATGAAAAATAAAGAAGATTTTTGTCAGTTATCCTCGAATACTGAGGACTTGATTTTCTAGGATAAAGGATTTCCCACTTTTGAAGGTTACTTCGACATCAAATTCAAGCTTGAGGGCTTTTCCGGGAGATTGCTTGAAACCTAGTTTGAAATTTTCCCCCAAAAAGAAATACCTGCCAGTGCCGATAAACTCCTGTATGGTCGCTAGCTTATCGGTATAAAAAAAGGCCATCCCAAAATAGGAAGAAATGTCTTGTTGAGGACTTATTGTTGTGCCATCTGCCAGAGTCACTGAGGTTTTGTTTAGAATTTTTATTCCAATGATTTCATCTCTCGAATAGACCGGTAAGGGACTACACGCATAAGCTAAGCCAAAGGAGGTAGATGGTGAGAAGTTTTCTGAAATGAGTTTGATTTCAAAATCCTTTATCTCCAAAGATTTGAAAACTCGGTTATAAGGTAGGGTGTCCAAGGGATTTATAGTTTGACCGCTTGGGTCCACAGTCAGCAATTGCATCGATTTGATGATCAAATTTTGGGCTGGCGGCAATGGTCCGCATCCACAAGAATCCTGACAAAAAATCCCGCAACTCATCGGAATAAGTGCCAGAAATGAAAAAAGACTGATAGTCAGTCCAATTCGTTTTGCTGTCAGTCTCATGGTAAAAATGGTTAGTGGTAAACAGTTTATCAAAAGCTCCCTTTGATGCTCAACGTGAAATTTCTCCCGGGTGCTACAATTCCGGAACTGTAGCTTCGATATTGTTGATCGGTAATGTTTTCGATACCGGCATTGATCTGCAAAAATGTGCTGAGCTGAATGCTCGACTGAAGATTAAATATCAGCCAAGAAGGAGAAAATGGATTGCCATTGGCATCTGTGGCATAGAGAGCCGGTTTGTTTCTTTCCTCCATAGGCATCCGCTCAAAACGAACAGCTGCACTGTATTGAGAAGTCAATTCCACTTTGAGCTTTTGAGTCAGGTAGCTCAATCGGGTCATCCCAAAAGCCGGTGCCGCATGCCGAGAGGGACTTGTGCTCTCATCGTCCAGCTCCTCTATTCCGCGTTGCCAGTTGTATTTGGAGGTCAAAAGCAGCCTCTTGGTAAATGCTACTTCTACTCCAACCTGAATCCCTTTGATTTCAGCAAAAGCCGCATTTTGTATAGCCAAAACCTGACTAAGCTCGCCACCATAGATGATTTCCGGTGAGCCATTGAGTAAGAAAGGCCTACGGACCATAGCCTGGTCCAGCAAGGTGTAATATCCTGTAAAATCGATCTTGAGCCAGTTTTGAAAGTGTTTGTTCAGGTTGATTTCCGCGTTGTAAGCGTATTCAGGCCTGAGGTTGGGATTTGGTACCATCACAGCACCGGGCTCGGAGTCGAAGATCTTCCCCACATCATCCACATTGGGCGATCTGAAACCGGTGGAAATCAACGGGCCAATCGAAAAACTGGGTTCTGGAAAATAGATCAAGCCTACATTTCCGGTGACCGAGTGGTAGGTATTTCGGCTGTTTGTAAAAGGCAGTGGGTAAAACTCCCGATTATTGGTAAAGTCAGCGGTAAGACCATTGAGGTTATATCGTATGGCTGTCTGAAATTTTAACTTTTGGGTGAGTTGTTGATGGTAACTTCCATAAGTTGCCAATGAGCTCCAGGTGGCATTGGGATACCGTGCCGAGGCATTGGAAACTCTTTGGTTGGTTACATTTCTAGTCAAGCCGGTAGAATTGACTGTATTGATGACACCTTCGACTCCATAGGTCAGAAAACGCTCTTCCCCATAATTTTTAAGAAAATCTGCGTTGATCGAGTAGGCATTTACTTCTTCTTTCCTGTCAAATTCGGTGTTATTTCCAACTCTCCGATCGATTCGGCTTTCCTGAAAATACTGATAGGCACCAACGATTTTGACTTGATCATAGAAGCGGGTGGGTTTATTGTAGCTCCATTTCAAGCTATTCATTGCCCAGGTTTGCGGGCCATAGTCCCATCGTGCAAAACGCAGTTTTCCGTCCCTTCTTTCAATCAAGCGATCATAGCGAGGGATATTTCCTGTAGTGGAATAATGGAAGCCATATTCCCAAGTCGTGTATTCGTTGGAGCGGAGTTTTATTTTTTGCATCAAATTGAGCTGATGATAGCCCGTTCCTACTTGAATTTTTGGGTTGGGGTTGGTGATGATTTGATCCGAATCAGAGATTCGCTGCACATAGTCAGGTCTCAGGTAGTTGGGTTGACCATTGACTGAGCCCATTTTCAGGTCTCCAAAATCAAAGTAGGAAACACTGCTCAGGAATCCCCATTGCCCTTTTCCGTAGGAGAAATCTCCATGAATAGTCCGTTCGGAATAAGCCGATGAATATCGGGTGAGTACATTTCCGTGAACAGGTTGGTCACCTGTTTCGGGACTGAGGGTTTCAAAAACCATTGCCCCACCGATGGCATCAGAGCCGTACATTACCGAACCCGGACCAAAAAGCACTTCAGTTTTACTGATTGCAAAGGGATCCAGTGAAATGACATTTTGGAGGTTTCCACTACGGAAAATGGCCGTATTCATTCGCACTCCATCCACTGCATAGAGCAATCGATTGGCTGAAAATCCTCTGATCATCGGGCTTCCTCCACCCATTTGGCTTTTTTGGACAAAGACCTCTCCGGTGCTTCCCAGCCAATCGGCAGAGTTGGCCGGATTTCTGAGATTAGTGAGTTTTGGATCCAAAAACCGAACCTTACCTGCCACATCCTGAGAGCTTTGATTCCATCTCGAAGCTGAGATCACGGCAATGTCCAGGGTTATGGGACTTGGAGCCAATTCCAACACAAAGTCCGTTGCTTTCACTTCTTCCCAAGAAAGATTCAGAGATTGATATCCTAGAAGTTGTATTGTCAGATTCTTAGTTCCCGAAAGCGTGCTTAAGTCTGCTTTGCCCGAACTATTGGTTGTGATAGAAATCGGAGGGTTGATTGAGTAAATCAATACGCCTGGCAAAGCTTGGCGGGAATCAGCATCCCTTACAAGCAATTCTTGAGCATTGAGACCTACAGCCCAAAAGAAAAAAAGAAAGAATAGGTATTTGCTCCTTGCCATTTTGAAATATGTCTCGCAAAATAAGGATTTGCTTTGGCAGGTAGAGAGTCAGTTTTGGATGAATGGTCAAAGTCTGATTATTCTGTAATTCGAAATGGGATAATGAATACTTACTTCTATTGATTATCGGATATAAATAAACAAAGCCCGGTGATTAGCCGGGCTCAGATTAGGGAATTAAACAACTTGTTTTTTTATGCTTTGCCTCTTAGCATCAAATTCCAGTACATAAATGGCAATCCGTATTTTTTGAGAAGCCACATGCTGTATTGTTCTTTGGTGGTATCCACAAAGGTGGAAATTAAAGGATCGCTGTCTTTTACATTGTCATATTTAAATTCGCAAAGTAGCATTTTGCCATAACCGGTGACGATTGGGCAAGAGGAATATCCTTCGTAGGACTTTTTGCCCACTGTGCCTGCTTCAATTAGAGTGATAAGGTTTTCAACCAACACTGGAGCTTGTTTTCGAATGGCAGCACCTGTTTTTGCAGTAGGTAGGTGTGCCACATCACCGATTGAGAAAATGTTTGGGTACCGCTTGTGCTGCATGGTGTGAATGTCCACATCCACCCACCCTTTTCCAGGTTCTTCCTGTATGGAAATCTTTGAATCTTGGATGAACTGGGGCGCCATTTGCGGTGGTGCCAAGTGGAGCATATCGAAATGAACTTTGATGTCCATTGCACCTACCAACTCTTCGCCCAAAGGATTGCCCTCCATGATGGTGCAGTTGCTTTCTCCGGGTTTGGAATAGCGGAAGGTTATCTCCTGCTTTTCTGCATCGATAGCTACAGGCGCATAGAAAGGCTTAAAGATGATTCCTCGGTCGTGAATGATTTTATTGAGTGTTTTGGCAAATTCAGGAACTCCAAAAATTACTGTACCAGGTACCAGGAGTAGCATAGAGTACATTTGTCTTTTCTCGGATGCCTTGCTTTCGGAAGTAATCCTCCGCCATGTACATGATTTTTTGGGGAGCTCCACCACATTTGATTGGAGTAGTAGGTTGGGTAAAGACCGCATTTCCTCCTTTGAACTTTTGGAGTACTTCCCAAGTGTGTTCCGGATTAGTATAATTAGAACAAACGACTCCTTTGTCAAGAGATTCTTTCAATCCAGGGAGTAACTCAGGTGCCATGACCAATCCCGGAACAGGAACCAGGAAGTCATAGGTAAATGTCCCTGAAGAGGCTGTGGTTACCTCATTTTTTTCTGGATCAATTCCGGTAGCCTTGTCTTTAATCCAGTCTACTCCTTCGGGGATGTAGTCCCCTTCGTTGCGTTCTGTCTCTTTAAAGTCAAAAGCTCCTGCACCTACCAATGTCCATGCAGGCTGGTAATAATGTTTCTCTGAGGGCTCAATGATGGCAATTTGAAGAGCGGATTTCTTTCTTCTAAGCTGTGCAGCTATGGTAATCCCGGCGGTGCCCCCGCCGATGATGAGAATCTGATAATGTTTCATATTGAGGGCTATTTGGATGCTTTAAGGTAGGTGGCTTCCTTTAAATTTAAGGTGATTTTTGTCACGGATCTGCGAAGGTGTTATTTTTCAATTTTGTTTGATAGTTTTAAGACATGACATTAGATAAACTCAAGTTAGCATTACCCAATATCACTGACCCGAAGCTTTTGCAGCTGATTATGGAAAAGGGTCAATTTGTTGTTTTTGAGTCTGGGAAAATCTTAATGGAACCTGGACAATTCATCAAAGCGGTTCCTTTGGTTTTGGAAGGATCGATCAAGATCATGAGGATGGATGACGATGGGAAAGAGCTTTTTCTTTATTACCTGGAACAAGGGGAAACCTGTGCTTTATCCTTGACCTGCTGCTCAGCGGCTAGACCGAGTGAAATTAAAGCAATAGTAGAAGAAACTGCTTCTTTGGTTTTTATCCCTATCCAATACCATGAACAATGGATGGATGAGTTTAAGCAGTGGAAAGATTTTGTGTCCAGCACCTACCAGCAGCGTTTTCATGAAATGCTTGTGGCGCTAGACGCAGTAGCTTTCAAACGAATGGACGAACGATTGATGCGGTATATTGTGACCAAGATGAAGCAGCTTAAAGCCAACGAACTTCACACTACCCATCAGGAGATTGCCAATGAATTGGGAACATCAAGAGAAGTGATTTCCCGATTGCTGAAGCAACTCGAGAAAAAGAAATGGATAGAGTTAGGCAGAAACGTGATCTACATCCGGGATGATTTTGAAGAGTTGATTAGTAAGTGATTACATCAAAATCAACAAAGGAATATGAGTATGATAAGCCATTTGAATAGAATGGCTTTTTTTTATGATCTGTTCCCAGAGGTTACGGTGCTCATGACACATCACTAGGATCATGTCATCATGCTCATCGAGATAGAGGTCGAGCCCATCCATCGTATTCTCCGCATAAAATGTATGGATTCGAGTAGCCTGTTCGGGGTATTTTTTTGCTAAGTAACTTTCAATCCCCAAAACGGAAAGGTCTTCTAAAAATCCCTGACTAGTTTGAATGTGAAGAATTTCAAATCCAAAACTCCATTTCTTGGCCATATTGACCATCCAATCCAAAAATCCTTCTTCATGATTGGCAAATTCTAAAGCCAAGGTCACTTTTCTGATTTCGCTGACTTTTGCCTTGGCAGGTACTACCAAAACCGGACAACTTGCTTCTTTCACTACATTGACTGTGACAGTTCCCATCAACGCTTTTTTAATCCCGCTTGCTCCTTGAGTTCCCATGACAATAAGTGCTGCGCCTTGCTCTTCGGCAATTCTCGCAATTGATACGGAGGCATTTCCCTCTACTATCTGATATTCCATGGGTACACCGCTGCTTTCGTAGGTATTGATAGTTTTCTTCATTAGTTTCTCTGCGTCTTTAAACATAGCGTCTAGTGCCAAGGCAGACTGAGAAGCGAAGTCATAGACCAACTCGACTACATGGACAAGGATGATTTTTCCATGCTTTTTATCAGCTAGACCGATGGCAAATTCCAGAGCTTTGAGCGAGTTGTCAGAAAAATCTAAAGGAACGATCAGTTTCATGGAGTGGGGATTTATGACAGGAAGTTAGGCTAAAATGACCAAAAATTTACTGGTATGGCTTACTTTTAGACAGAGGGTAGGCCCACCTGTCTAGTCTAGATTCTCGATCGCTTTCTCATGTAACATTAGTCACCGCTTTGCCCTAGTTGCAGCCTCTATTTTTGTAAAACTAAAATTTAACAATCTCACAAAATGGATATAGTCGTCCTTATAGGTTTTGCAGCGGCAATTTTAATAGGAGTAAGTTTGGGACTGATTGGGGGAGGAGGGTCTATTTTGACTGTTCCCGTATTGGTTTACATTCTTGGGGTTGATCCTGTGTTAGCCACTGCTTATTCCTTGTTTGTAGTTGGAAGTACTTCCTTGGTAGGAGCAGGAACCTACATGAAAAAGGGCTTGGTAAATTATAAGACTGCTTTGGTTTTTGCTATTCCGTCATTTATAGCCGTATTTCTGACAAGGAAATTTCTAGTACCGGCACTTCCTGATCCACTATTTTCAGTTGGTCAGGCCATTGTTACCAAAAATATTGGCATCATGGTCTTTTTCGCCATCATCATGTTGGCTGCTTCTTTTTCCATGATAAGGAACAAGAAGTGTGTGGACTGTGATGAAAATGAACCTGTGAAATTTAACTTTCCTATGATTGCTTTGGAAGGGTCTGTAGTAGGTGTAATCACCGGTATTGTGGGAGCAGGTGGAGGGTTTTTGATTATACCAGCTTTGGTATTATTGGCACGCCTTCCAATGAAAATGGCCGTAGGCACTTCTCTCTTGATCATTGCAGCTAAATCATTGATCGGATTTTTGGGCGATGTCTCCACGCAGACGATCGACTGGCAGATGCTATTGATTTTTACAGGACTTTCGATTGTAGGTATATTTATCGGTAGCGCGCTTTCCAAAAAGATCAATGAGAAAATCCTGAAAACAGGTTTTGGTTGGTTTGTGTTGATTATGGGTATTTATATCATTGGCAAAGAATTAATGTCGCTTTAAACTATGATTCAGGAATATTTCAAAATCTTCCTTGACGGGTATTATGGCTATTGGAATTACTTGACCTCAGAGATCCTTTATCCCTCCTGGCACAATTACTTCTGGTGGCTGATCGGGATTTCGGTAGTGGTTTGGATGCTGGAGTTGGCTTTTCCTTGGAGAAAAAATCAGGCTGCTATCCGTGAGGATTTTTGGTTGGATGGATTTTACATGTTTTTCAACTTCTTTCTTTTCTCCCTGATCGTTTATAACTCCGTGTCCAACGTGGCTGTGGAGGCATTCAAGGATTTTTTAGGGCTATTTGGAATCGAAAATTTGGTAGCCATTCAAGTGGCGAGCTGGCCTGGTTGGGCTCAGTTTCTTTTGATGTTTTTGGTGGCGGATTTTATCCAATGGAATGTCCATCGTTGGCTGCATCATAGTCCTTGGCTGTGGGAGTTTCATAAGGTCCACCACTCGGTGGAGCAGATGGGCTTTGCCGCGCATTTGAGGTATCACTGGATGGAAACAGTCGTCTACAAGTCGGTTCAATACCTTCCCCTAGCGATGATTGGGTTTGGATTGGATGATTTTTTCATTCTTCATATGATCACCATTGTGATTGGACACCTTAATCATGCTAATGTGAAAATCACTTATGGACCGCTGAAGTATATTCTCAACAATCCCGTCATGCACCTTTGGCACCATGCCAAATACCTTCCAGAAGGCAGTCATGGCGTCAACTACGGGATTTCGCTGAGTCTTTGGGATTACCTGTTTGGAACAGCTTACATTCCAAACGAAAATGAAAACGAGCCGCTGGGTTTTGATCATATCGAAGAATTCCCCAAGACCTTTTGGCAACAAATCACCTATCCATGGAACAAAAAGAACTAAACAGGCGAATGCCCTACAATAGCTGGAGTTTTGTGATTGTCTTGACTATTGCGCTAGGATTGGCTCCGCTGATGAGTGAGCCTCATCTCTGGGGAAAAATCCGCTGGATTGCAGGTGGTGCGGTAGGTATGAAATTGATCGATTGGGGAGATTTCCTCATGCACGGGGCGCCTTGGGTGCTTTTGGTCAGACTGGCTGTCATAGAAGTGAAAAATAGATTGAAACCATCGAATACCTGATGTATCTCAGGTGACTTTTATTACTGACCCAAGGGTATTAAGTAGACTAATTTTGGGTCATTAAAAACAAAACAACCATGTTTAACTTCTTCAGTACCAAACCAAAAAATTACGAAGACATTCCTGCAGGTCCATTCCATGACCTTACGCTTCAGCCCAATACTGTCATTCTCGATGTCAGAACTGCCGGTGAATTCGCCGGAGGGAAAATCCGTGGAGCAAGAAACTTGGATATCATGTCACCTTCCTTTTACAGTCAGGTGAAGAATTTGCCAAAAGACAAAACCTACCTAGTTTACTGCCGAAGTGGAAACAGAAGCGGTCAGGCCTGTGAAATAATGGCAGATTTGGGATTTGAAAATCTAAAAAATTTGGCAGGAGGCATCATGAGATGGCCTTTTGAAACAGTATAAGTTGCGTACACCCTAAATGCAAAAGGCTTCTTCGTCCCAGACGTTGAAGCCTTTTTTATCTTTTCGAGATTTTATTATGGGCAATACCCCGCTGCATTCTGGATCGGAAAGTGGTCATATCCTCCGGACTTTTTTTGACATGCTTGGTAGCTCGGCCTTGTACTCGGGCTCTCCACATTTTAAATGAGCTTCGCTTCATGTTTCTTCTCATGAGCTCAATGGTCTCACCTTCACTCACCCCAAATTGAGCCGTGATGGCATCAAAAGGAGTCCGGTCTTCCCATGCCATTTCGATGATTCGATCTATTTCCTGCTCAGTCAGTTCCTTAATTTTCTTCATGCCCTTCAAACTTTGAGGCGGCTGTAAAGTTTTCTTTCCTGATGAAAATTTCAATAGTGTGGTTGAAGCGGGATCTGAGACTTCGGGATCACGAGCCTTTGGCAGAGGCAATCAAGGCAGGATTTCCAGTGCTGATGATGTACTGTTTTGAACCAAGTTTGGTGGCAGCACCACAAAGCAGTGACCGGCATTGGCGTTTTGTGTGGGAAAGTATCCAAGATCTTCAAACTCAACTGAAGCCATTTCAGGCTCAAGTGATGGTTTTTCATCAGGAAGTAGAGCAGGTTTTTGAAGCTGTTTTTTCCGAGTTTGAGGTTCAGGCCGTCTATTCTCACCAAGAGACAGGTATTAAAATCACGTTTGACCGAGACCTTCGAATCGCTGATTTTCTCAAGGAAAAAAGGATTGTTTGGAAAGAGTACCTGCAGCAAGGCGTAGAGCGAAGACGCAAAAACCGCCACCGATGGAACAATCTCTGGTTTGGTTTGATGAGTGCACCCTTGAAAAAGCCTGATTTGAGAGCAGCAAAATGGGTGAGTCTTTCCAAAAATTTCTGGGAGAAATTTCCCCAAAACTCTTTTCCTGAAACCTGGAAAACACCCCATCCGCTTATGCAGCCGGGAGGAGAGACCAATGGGCGTAAATACCTGAAGAGCTTTTTGGAAGAGCGGGTAAAAAACTACAACAAACACATCAGTAAGCCTGAACTGAGCCGTAAAGGTTGCAGTCGGCTTTCGCCGTATTTGGCCTGGGGTTGTATTTCACTGCGGGAGGTGTTACAGCTTTCTTCAGAAAAAGCGAAAGGAGGGTTTCAAGCTCGTAACATCACCAACTTCCAATCTCGACTCAAGTGGCATTGTCACTTTATCCAAAAGTTTGAAATGGAGTCCCGAATGGAGTTTGAACCCATCAATCGGGGATTTTTAGGATTTTCCTATACCTACAACCCTGACTGGATCAAAGCTTGGGAGGACGGGAGGACAGGCTTTCCACTTGTGGACGCTTGTATGCGTTGTCTTTCGGCTACGGGCTATCTTAACTTTAGAATGAGAGCGATGATAGTTTCGTTTTTGACTCATCATTTGGGACAAAACTGGAAGTCAGGATCCAATCATCTGGCCAGGATGTTTTTGGACTTCGAACCCGGGATTCATTATCCCCAACTCCAAATGCAAGCAGGTGTCACTGGAATCAATACAGTAAGGATTTATAATCCCGTCAAGCAGTCGCAAGATCATGATTCGGAAGGGGTGTTCATCCGAAAATGGGTACCCGAATTGGCCAAATTACCTGATTCGCTCATCCATACCCCATGGGAACTCACTCCATTCGAGCAGCAGGAATTGGACTTTGAGTTAGGGAAAGATTATCCCTTTCCATTGGTAGATGCAGAAAAATCCGGAGCAGCTGCCAGAGACCGAATCTGGTCTGCTCAAAAACTACCCGAGGTAGTAAAAGACGCTGAGCGCGTTTTGGCAAGACATACCTTATCCAAAAGATGGGCTTAAGATGAAAAAACAACATTTACCTACCAAGATGTGTCCGGTATGCAACAGGCCATTTACTTGGAGAAAGAAGTGGGAAAAGAATTGGGAAGAAGTAAAATACTGCTCGGATCGGTGTCGTGGAGATGCTAAGAAAACCAAGAAATCCTAGCGATAGGCGCCGATGTAAAATCCCAACCAGATCAACAAGGGCAGGAAATAAGCAAAAAGCACCACCAAAGTACTTTCTTCCAAGGTCCTTCTGCTGATGGCGTGGTATCCCAAGACCCAAAGTACTCCATAAATGATCTCGAAAATATTGAGCACAGAAAGGGGGTAGTGGTATTTTTCTGCGACGTGATCCGGTCCGATGACCCACAACAGGGAAAGTGGCTCAAAATTTTGAATTTCGAGGTAGCTGACATTTCCTGAGGGGTTCATGTAAACTAACAGTCTTAACAACTCGGGGAAAATGAAAACTATTTCCGCCACCAGAGCAAATTTCCATAAGTCTTTAAAGTTTGCCTTAAAGCCAACCATCAACCCGATTGACCAAAACAGAAATGCGATCACCGTGAATTTCCAAAGAAGGGCAAACGGTGTCCATAAGTAATTCAAGGTGTTGAAAATATGGAAAAACAGCAGGTCCCCTTGTCCATCCAATCGATCAGAGTCAGGAATGGATTCTAAAATCAGCGCATTGGTGAAATACCTGATTAGCAAAAAGGTAAAAAGTAAAACAAGAAAAAAGATGCGTTTATCGAAATCTATTGCCTCGTTTATTCGTTGGGCAAGAGGAGAAGCGGGTTTAGCCATTTTAGGTTGTTAAAGTTGGTAAATCTAGCCGATTGTTTGGAATTCGCCGTAGCTTTGCAGTCGAAACGAAATGAAAGTAATGAGTAAAGGAGTCAAATTGGTGTTGATTTTATCCATCTGGATGGGATTTTTGCGTTCGGCTGTAGCCCAAGCTCCAGCTCCACCTTTGCCACCTTCCAATTCTCCTTATTTGCTCTTGGACAAAGGGCTTCAGTATCGGATCACCAAGTCGATTAACAGCATGTACAATTTCGATTTTGCGACAGCAGAGCGGGATTTCGCAGTGATCATGTACCAATACCCCAACCATCCACTTCCTGATTTTTTGATGGCTTTAGGTTATTGGTGGAGAATCGAAGTGGATGTGACCAATACGCGCTTTGACAACATCTTTATCCAATACCTTGACCGAGCCAATGAAAAGGCTGAGAAAATGCTGGATGAGGATCCGAAAAACAAAGAGGCGGCCTTCTTTTTGGCGGCCGGATATGGATTTCAGGGAAGGCTCTACAGCGAGCGAAAAAGCTGGGCGAAAGCGACTTTTGCAGGCCGAAATGCCTTGAAATACATGGAAATGAGCAGGGGAGAAGCCGAATTTAACCCAGAACTACTGCTTGGTGATGCCCTGTTCAATTATTTTTCGGTGTGGATACCTGAAAATTATCCTTTGCTTAAGCCAGTGGTAGCTCTTTTTCCCAAGGGAAATAAGCAGCTTGGCCTTCAACAACTGGAAACTGTTGCCTCCAACGCGTTTTATACAAGGGTTGAGGCGCAATATTTCTTGTTTAGGCTTTATGCCTCAGAAGAAAAGCGTCCTCATGATGCTTTGAGAATTTCCGAATACTTACATGGAAAATTCCCAAACAATCCTTACTTCCATCGATCTTATGCCCGACACCTCTATACCGTGGGTAGATGGGCCGAATCTGTTGAACAGTCTTACCAAATCCTCGATAGAATTGACCAAAAGCAGTATGGATATGAGGCAAATAGCGGAAGGTTTGCAGCGTTCTATCTCGGAGAATATTTCTATAGAGTAGGAGATAGGGCAGAAGCCAAAAGATACTACCTAAAGACGGTCGCTTACGGTGAAGAGTCCGAATCACAAGAAAGTGGCTATTACTTACATGCGCTGATCCAATTAGGAAAGATTGCCACAGCTGAGAAAAACAAGCGTCAAGCGAAGGGTTATTTTGACATGGTAAAGCGTTATGCAAAGCGAAGTCACCCCGCTCATAAAGAAGCGAGAGATTTTATCAAAAAGAATAAACTTTAATTGAAATACTCCCGTTTGTTACCCACATGACAGGAGATAATTTGAATTTTTTTGATGATGTGTTTCAAATAGAGAGGATTCTTCGCTTTAAGCCCTAGAATCTTTAACAAAATTTTGAAATCCGCTCATCAAAAACATTTCTACTCATTTAAAACATTCATCAATTATATTAACTTTGCGCCACATAAAATTTTGTAATAAGGATCATCATGGATAATAGCGTTAGAATTAAGTTTGATAAAATCGACCGAAGAATTCTGGAAATTCTTCAGGGTAATGCCAAAATTACTAATGCCCAGCTCTCAAAAGACATTGGATTGTCTCCTGCACCTACCTTGGAGCGAGTGAAGAAACTTGAGCAGTCCGGAATCATCAAAAGCTACCACGCAAAGCTTGATCCTGAGAAAATCGGATTGGGTGTGAGCACATTTGTTTTGGTAAGTTTGATCGGCCACAATAAAGGCAATATTGACGCTTTTATGAAAGAGATCAACGAGATCCAGGAGGTCATTGAATGTCACCACATCACCGGTACGGGTGATTTTATTCTCAAGATCATTGCTAAGGATATCACCGCTTATCAAAAATTGATGCTTGAGAAAGTATCCGAAATCAAAGAAGTAGATTCCATGCAGTCCATGGTAATTCTATCTACCTTTAAGGACTCAAAAGTGCTCCCTATTCCTGCTTAATCATTAAATCTAGCTAGTTGAAGGGTGGCATGTCCACCCTTTTTTTTTGAATTACCATGACTGAAAATCCTTGGAAAACTAAAAGTATTCAAACGATCTATGAAAATCCATGGATCCGGGTAGAACACCATGAAGTAATCAATCCTGCCGGAAAAGATGGGATTTACGGAAAGGCCCATTTTAAAAACCGGGCTATGGCGGTAATTCCAATTGATGAGGAAGGTAATACTTGGCTTGTGGGTCAATACAGGTATACCTTGGAAGAATACTCCTGGGAGATTCCAATGGGAGGAGGACCTATCGAATTGGACAGATTGGAAGCAGTCAAAAGAGAATTGAAAGAAGAAACAGGTTTGACTGCTGAAAAGTGGACGGAAATCATGAAAATCCACACCTCAAACTCAGTGACGGACGAAGTGGGTTACATTTACTTGGCTGAAAATCTCACCCAAGGCGAAACGGAGTTCGAAGAAACCGAAGTACTTCAGATTAGAAAACTTCCTTTTTCCGAAGTCCTTCAATGGGTGATGGATGGAAGAATTACAGATTCCATCAGTGTGGCCGGAATCCTTAAAGCAGCACGGATACTAGGTTATTAACTCATGACACTACGCGAACATTTTAAAACTACTTTTCATTTAGCTTATCCGGTGATGCTCAGTCAGCTCGGGCAGGTGTCTGTGGGGGTAGCGGATAGCATGATGGTAGGCAGGCTTGGTGCATTGCCTCTCGCTGCTGCTTCTCTGGGAAACAGTATTTTTTTCGTCATCATGATGTTTGGAATAGGGGTTTCCATGGGTATCACTCCCTTAGTTTCTGCTGCGGATGGCAAAGGCAAACCCAAAAGAATCTCAAGATTATTCAGCCACGGACTATGGATCAATTTGGCTACAGGTTTGGTTTTGACTCTGATTGTGTTGGGCCTATCGCAAGGCTTACATTTTTTGAATCAGCCGGAAGAAGTCGTAGTGCTTGCTGTGCCTTATTTACTAATCATTACAGCCTCTTTGATTCCTCTGATGATCTTTCAGACGTTCAAGCAGTTGGCAGAGGGTCTTTCACAGACGAGGCAGGCGATGTACATCACCATTCTTGCCAACCTAGTCAATGTCTTTTTGAACTGGGTTTTGATCTGGGGAGTTTGGGGATTTCCAGAATTAGGTTTGAATGGGGCGGGTTGGGCAACGCTGATTTCCAGAATATTGATGATGGTCATGATGGGCGGGTACATCTTGTATTCTCAGCGATATAAGGTCTTTCATCTCCGTTTGGCCATTGTAAAAGCCAGCTTTCCCATGGTCAGCCGAATTTTGAAAATAGGGATACCGACCGGTTTCCAGTTCATTTTTGAAGTGTCTGCATTCAGCACAGCAGCAATCATGATGGGGTGGATTGGCGTCAATGCTTTGGCCGGGCATCAGATTGCCTTGAATCTGGCTTCGATCAGCTATATGATGGCGACTGGATTGTCTACAGCAGGTATGATCCGGGTAAGTAATCAAATAGGAAAAGGTAATCTCAAAGGCATGCGTGAAGCAGGAATGGTGGTCTTTGGGATGGTCATTGCCTTTATGTTTGTCTGTGCATTGTTGTTCTTTGTGTTTCGATTTTTCTTACCTACTCTCTACATCGATGATCCTGAAGTGATTGCTCTTTCTGCTTCCTTGTTGATTATTGCCGGATTTTTCCAATTGTCAGATGGGGTTCAGGTAGTAGGATTAGGTGTTTTGCGGGGATTGGAAGATGTCAAGGTACCTACACTAGTGACTCTAATGGCTTATTGGGTGTTGGGATTACCCTTAGGTTATGTGATGGCTTTTGAGTTTGGATGGGGAGAAAAGGGCGTTTGGATCGGTCTGTTGACCGGATTGACGATTACGGCGGTGATGCTTTTTTACCGATTCCATCAGCTTAGCAAAAAGAAAATCAAACAGCAGTCCATTCAGATCACCCACGATTAATTTCCAAAGAAAGATCATCCGGAATTCGGAGTGAAGGAGTATCTTGGTTTCAAATCAATCAGAAACCCATGAAACGACTTTTACTCGCTTTCTCTCTTGCCTTCCTTATTTCCACCTCTTTTGCTCAAGAACCTGCTGTCCTTTCGGTTAGGAAACAAGCTGAGGTGATTGACTCATGGTTGGAGGATAGGATGCAGAATCTCCTTCCCAGCTTGATGACAGAGACGGGAATTGACATGTGGATCGTGATGTCGAGAGAATACAATGAAGATCCGGTCATCCGCACACTTTTGCCAGCCACTTGGCATGCCGCCCGTCGTCGAACCATCCTAGTGATGTATCAGCCCAGTCCCAATGCAAAGGTGGAGGCATTTGCAGTGGCTAGGTATGATGTAGGAAAATCCTTTAAAAAAGCTTGGGATCCAGAAGCCCAGCCCGATCAGTGGAAAGCACTTATGGAAATCATCCAGGCTAAAAATCCCAAGAAAATCGGACTTAACTATGCCAAAGACTATGGTCATGCTGATGGTTTGACACATTTTGACTATGAGGAGTTTATGAGAAATCTGCCACAAGTGCATCATTCCAAAGTAGTATCTGCTCAGACTTTGGCTGTTCGCTGGCTGGAGACTCGGACTGCCTCTGAAATGGCAGCTTACAAGCATATTCAAGAATTGGCGCATTACATCATTGCCGAAGGACTTTCAGATCGTGTCATTACCCCCGGAGTGACGACTACGGAGGATGTGGTGTGGTTTTACAGAGAGAAAATTAAGGAAATGAAGCTGGATACTTGGTTTCATCCTACCGTCGATATTCAAAGACCTGATCCTAATTCTCAGGAAGCTTCCCGTTCTTTTGCCGTGAGGCCAAGTGAAGAAGTGATTATGCCTGGCGACTTACTGCATATTGATTTTGGAATCACTTACCTCAGACTAAATACAGACACCCAAGAATTGGCTTACGTCCTGAAAGCAGGGGAAACTGAAGTGCCTAAGTATCTTCAGGACGCCTTGGCAGTGGGCAATCGCCTTCAGGATATTTTGACTTCTAACTATGTCGCAGGACGAACCGGAAATGAAATTTTGAGAGCTTCTCGTCAGCAGATGGAAAAAGAAGGGATCCGAGGAAGCATTTACACTCACCCGCTTGGTTTTTATGGTCACTCCGCAGGACCGACCATCGGCATGTGGGACAATCAGGGTGATACGCCCGGAGCAGGTGATTTTCCACTTCATGCCAATACCGGCTATGCGATCGAACTCAATGCAGTAGTATTTGTCAAAGAGTGGAACAAGGATGTGAGAGTCATGCTGGAGGAAGGAGCTTTCTTTGACGGTAAAAAAGTGACTTATTACAACGGTCGTCAAAAGTCCATCTTAGCGATCCCCCGAGTAAGCAATTACTTGGGCTATTGATGAAGAGGATGGTAGCTCTTTCGGTCTCGCTTAATGAAAATCAGGATTAAAAAGCCCAAAAAGGCAATTGAACCTGAGGAAAGAAATACCAATCGGAAGTTTTCAGGATTATTTGCATAAAGCCATCCTGAAACCACCGCACCTACACCGATCCCGCTTTCCAAGAAAATATACATGGTAGCCAAGGCCCTCCCTCGAAATCGGTCGAGGGATCGGTCTACTACCCAGGCAGTGGTGGTTGGACTGTACATCCCCACCGCAGCCCCGAAAAGAACTCCTGAGCCTAAAAGCACAGCTTTGCTTTCTGCAAATGCTACCGCACACATCGCCAATACCATCACCGCACTAGCTACACGCATCACAGCTACTCGCCCATGACGGTCAGAAGTGCGTCCGGCGAGCAGTCGGATCCCCAAAGAAGAAAGGGTAAAGACTGCGAAAAACAATCCTTTGTTTTTGATTCCAAGGTGTGCAGAAAGGTCAGGAACGATGGTCAAGACCACACCAAAAGAGAAGACCGAAAGGAAGAGGATAATAGAGGGCAGGAGAACTCGCTTTTCGATGATTTCTGTTCGATCGAGTTTGAAAAGGCTTAATCTCAGTGGTTCTTTTTCTTCCAAAGTTTCATTCAGTCTAGTCAAAATCAAAATGGAGAAAATCGCAGTAAATGCGGCGCAGTAAAACAAAATCTCGATTGGCCAAATGCTGGCAATCCAGCCTCCAATGGCGGGTCCTGCGGCCATTCCCAAGGAACCAAAAAGGGACTGAATGCCCAAAGCTTCGCCTCTTTTTTGAAAAGGTACAATATCTGCCACGTAGGCTGAAGCTCCCGTAGGAGTGAAACCCGCAGAAAATCCGTGTGCAAATCGTAGAAAAAGAAAGCCTCCTACAAAGCTCAGCAGAGGATACAACAAGCCCACTACAAAACATACACTTGCCCCAAACATCATCACAGGGATTCTTCCCACTTTGTCCGCAAGCTTCCCGCTGAATGGTCTGGAAAGTCCTGCCGAAAGAGTAAAAAGGGCAATGATCAATCCTTTGTAATCTTCTCCGCCCAATGAGGTCAAGTAAGCAGGAAGCTCGGGAATGATCATGTTGAAGCTGGAAAAAAACAAAAAGCTGCTCATGCAGAGCAGGAAGAAATTTAGCGTAAAGAAGGACGGCAGTAGTCGCATTCTCTGGGTTATGTCTTCAAAGTAAAAGGCCGGAAAAATATCCGGCCTTAAGGTTTATTTCAGTTGTCTTTATTGGCTTCTTCTTCGCTCTGGGCAAGCAGGAAGGCCTTCATAAATTCATTCAAGCCTCCATCCAATACGCCTTGAGCATCCGAAGTTTCATGACCGGTTCGGTTGTCTTTTACCAGCTTGTACGGGTGTAGGACGTAGTTTCGGATTTGAGAACCGAAGTCTACTCGCAATTTGGAAGATTCGATTTTGGCGATTTCTGCATTTCGCTTTTCCAACTCCATTTGATAGAGTCTTGATTTTAGCATCTGCATCGCTTTTTCCCGGTTGGCAAGCTGGGAGCGTTCTACTTGGCAGACTACCACGATGCCCGTTGGCTTGTGGGTCAACTGCACTTTGGTTTCGACCTTGTTTACGTTCTGTCCACCTGCACCACCCGAACGGGAAGTATGAAGCTCCACATCCGCTGGGTTGATTTCGATTTCGATCGAATCGTCCACTTCCGGATAGGCATAAACGGAGGCAAACGAGGTATGTCTTCTTCCCCCTGAGTCAAATGGAGAGATTCTGACCAAGCGGTGTACGCCTGTTTCGGATTTCAAGAATCCATAGGCCAAAGGACCTTCAAATTCCAGCGTAGCTGATTTGATCCCTGCTACTTCACCAGGCTGTACGTCTACCTCTTTTACTTTGTAGCCGTTTTTTTCCCCCCACATGATGTACATACGCATCAGGATCGACGCCCAGTCGTTACTTTCTGTTCCTCCTGCACCCGGATTGATTTCCAGAACGGCATTGAGTTGATCCTCTTCAGCAGAAAGCATTTTTTTCAGCTCTAGTTCTTCTACAGCTTCTTTTGCTTTAAGGTAATCTGCCTTGAGTTCATCTTCTGATACTTCTCCTGCGGAGAAAAATTCATACAATACCTCCAAATCCTGGATTTTTTGATCCAGATTTTCATAAGCGGTAGTCCAGCCTTTTCTGGCCTGGATTTGTTTCATCGTTTTTTCTGCCTCTTCCGGGTTGTTCCAGAAGTCAGGCTGGGCCGAGACGGCCTCAAAGTCTTGGATTTCTACTTTCTTACGATCGTAGTCAAAGATACCTCCTCAAAGCCGAAGTGCGGGCTTTCAAGTCTTTCAGTTGTTCTGAAGTCATCTGTCTAAGTGAAAATTTAAGCTGCAAAAGTCTGAAAAAAATACCGCTTTTACCAGCGGTGATTTACTAATCGATCCGCATGATAATAATCTGAATACGGTTGGATCCTTTTTGTCTGAAAGTTTTATACCTGATAGGAAGCAATGCCAGGCCCGTACCCACCAATATTCCTGATGTTGTGGCTACACCGGAGGAAATAGAAAGTTCTCCTGTCTGATATAGACTGTTTACAGCCTCGACGGCAAACAATAAAGAACCTGCTCCTAAAAAAAGCCCGGTGAGATTGGTCAAAGTTCGGTTTCGGGGATCTTTATTGCGTACATCCAATTCTAAGATATCCGAAGGACTTAAAATGTTTTCTGTCAAGTAGATATAATCTGTATCCAGCTTGACAATTTGGTCAGTAATGAAATAGCCTAGTTTTTTGCTTTTGTAGGTGATCATCTCACCAGTATAAAATCTTATCTGAGATTTTTGATTTCCTCCTCTCTTGAGTAAAATAAAATCTTTTGGCTGGGTTTGAGAAAAGGAAGAGGTAATCCAAAACCCAAAAAGCAAAGAGAGAAAGAGTGTTTTCATCAGTTGAAAATAACAAAAACGGGAAGTTTCCTTCCCGCTAATGATCAGATTTTAATGATCCAGTGATGTGGATCGGCGATTTCACCGTATTTGATTCCGTCGAGTTCTTTGAGGATTCTCTTTGCAAAGCTATCCTCAGCGCTTTCCGCTAAGTGATAATCTTTTCCGTTGACCTGGATTTTATTTATAAATGCGATAGTAGCTGCCGTTCCAACGCCAAAGGCTTCTTGTAGATTTCCGCCATCAAGTGCTTCTTGGAGTTCACCCACTGTCAGGAATCGCTCTTCAAGCGGTTCATTCCAGTCTTTAGCCAGTTGGATGACAGAATCTCTGGTGATTCCTTTCAAAATTGTGCCTGTATTGACAGGAGCCGTGATGAGGGTTCCATTTATTTTGAACATCACGTTCATGGTGCCGCTTTCCTCGATTTTGCTGTGAGACTTACCATCAGTCCAAAGCAATTGATCATAGCCGGCTTTTTGGGCTTGGAGGGCAGGGTAAAGAGATGCAGCATAATTACCGGCTGTTTTTGCAGCTCCTGTACCACCTTCGGTAGCTCGGGTAAAGTTTGTCTCTACCTTGACCGCCACGGGTTTGTTGTAATAGGCGCCTACGGGACAGGTGAAAATCATAAAGCGATAGCTCTCAGAAGGCTTCACGCCGATGTAATTGTCCATCGCAAACATAAATGGACGGATGTAAAGGCTAGAACCTTTTCCGGAAGGAACCCATTCCCTATCCAAGTCGATCAATTGTGTGAGACCTTCCAGGAAAATTTCTTCCGGAATAGCCGGCATACACATTCTTTCCGCAGATTCATTCATTCTACGGGCGTTGGCATCACCTCTGAAAATCAAAATTTCACCACTTTCACTCTTGTAAGCTTTCATCCCTTCAAAAATGGACTGTCCATAGTGCAAAGCAGCATTGGCAGGGTGAATTTCCATCGGAGCGTAAGGCTCAATTCGAAGGTCGGTCCATTCTCCATTTTTGTAGTCTGCCACAAACATGTGGTCAGAGATGACTTTGCCAAAGACTAAGTTTGAAAAATCGGTTTCAGCAAGTTTTGAATGAGTGGTTTTGGTAACCGGGATGGCAAGAGAGGTCTTCATACTCTTTTCTTTTTAGGCAAAGCCTGTGTTCTTATTTTTTTGAAGGCAGGAAATTTTTCTTGCCGGATTTTATTTTTAAAGTCTTGGCTTCCAAGTTACTTCCTCGACTTCTAGTTCTTGTGCCATTTTACGTCCAAGTACAAATAGGTAATCTGAGAGGCGATTGAGGTATTGGATGACCAAATCTGAAACGGGCTCAAGAGATGCTAATTCTACCACTATTCGTTCGGATCTGCGACATACCGTCCTCGCTAAATGGCAGAATGATACTGATTGATGACCTCCTGGTAGAATAAATGCCGTAAGTATAGGAAGTTGAGCATCCATGATATCCATTTCCTGCTCAAGCTGCTCGACATCTTCTACATGCAAATCAGGCTTTTTGACCTTGTCTTTTCCTGGCACTGTGGCCAAATCAGATCCAATGGTGAAGAGTCTATCCTGGATTTCTTTCAGGAAATCAGCACGAGATTTATTTACTTCTTGGTCTCTGAGTAGCCCCAAGTAGGAATTTAATTCGTCGATCGTACCATACGCATCAATTCTCAAATCGGATTTTGGTACTCGAACACCACCTAAAAGAGAGGTGATTCCTTGATCTCCTGTTTTGGTATAGATTTTCATCTCTGCCTCGTTTCTTTCAGCGGCAAAAATAAGAATCTATTTCGAAAAGATTGGGATAAATCAGACGAGCATTGCGGCACCTCGAGTCGGGTTTGGATTGATCTTGTCAGTTTCTACCAAGCCATCTCTCAATCGTACGATTCTATGCGCATAGTGAGCGATATCATCCTCGTGCGTTACCATGATGATGGTATTTCCCTTGGAATGCAATTCATGAAATAGCTCCATGATGCCATAGGAGGTTTTAGAGTCCAAGTTACCGGTAGGTTCATCGGCTAGGATGATACTTGGATTGTTAACCAAAGCTCTTGCAATAGCTACTCGCTGACGCTGACCTCCGGAAAGTTCATTGGGTTTGTGCTTGGTTCGTTCTCCAAGTCCCACATTTTCCAAGGCTTTGAATGCCATTTCTTCGCGTTCTGCTTTGGAATAGCCTGCATACACTAAGGGAAGTGCCACATTATCCAAGCAGGTAGCTCTAGGAAGTAAGTTAAATGTCTGGAAAACAAAGCCGATCTCTTTGTTTCTGATTTCAGCGAGCTCATTTTCGCTCATGTCGCTTACATCCTTACCTGCTAAAATGTAAGTGCCGGCAGTAGGAGAGTCGAGGCATCCGATGATGTTCATGAGGGTTGATTTTCCCGAGCCAGAAGGTCCCATGAAGGCGACATATTCTCCACGATCTACCGTGATGCTCACAGACTTGAGGGCCTGAATGATTTCAGATCCCATTTTATAGGTTTTGTTGATTTCGTGGGTTTCAATGACTCGGCTCATGGTAGAAAATTTTGATTAAGATAGTGGTTTAAGTTTTTTATTTGGAGGGCCAATGTGTCAAAATACGTGAAAAACTATCAATAGTTAACCATTTGCAATTTTTCGATTTCATCCCAAGTCATCCAAGTACTCATCTCCTGAATCGCTGAGGTTGCATAGTTGTCCAAACCTATGCGTTTTGCGGCTTGAACTTTTCGAATCCAAAGCAAAGGGTCCTGGTTAAAGTCACTGGCAGAATTAATGATCTCATAGGCCAATAAAGGATCTCCTGCTCGGTCTGCTGCACTCAACACTAAAGGAGTGAAGTAGGGATTGGCAGTCAATTCTTCTTTCAATCCCAAGAACCTTGTAAATGCACCTAGAGAATTTGCATCCGACCAATCCGGGTTTTTGAGGAAGGTTTGAAGTTCATCCTCTGCAGGTACTTTCCCTGCAAGTGCATTACCCAATTCAGCAAGTTGGCCTTTGGTCAATCCATGTGCTTTATGGCTGAGAAGTTTGAGGGCAAAGGCTGTTTTGTATTCTTGATTCGAAATGGTTTTCCAGATTTCGAAAAGCTTCTCGGGTAATTGTTGATTGAATTTTCCGAATAGATAGGTCTCCTCTGAAAGTTTAAAATTTGCTTTCTCTGGAAATTTTAGGGCTAATTCAGCTGCTTTTTCCGAGAAACCTCCCAATTCAAGAATTGACAAATGATAGGGCTCGATCGCTTTAAATCCTTTTTCTTCAGCTAGGATTAAGTCTCTTGAAGCCTTTTGAAAATCAAGTTGCTGGGCTTGAATCAATCCGGTCAGATTCAGGTAATAAGCTGCATCGCCGGGATTTCTGAATGCCAATCCATTTAGGTTTTTCACAGCTTCATTGATTCTGCCTGCGCCAAGACTTCTCAAAATGGCTGTTTCCTGGAGCTGCATGGTGAAATCCAAAAAGGCTTCACTTTGGGCCAATGAATCCAAAAACCTGATTTCTGAGGTTGGATCTGTCCTATTGATTTCGGTGACCAAGTTCCGATAACCTGCATGAATCAACATCGGAGAAGTTTCCTTTTGGAGTGAGTTTCGAAGGGATTCCAAATCTGTAGATTCCGGCTTTTCTCCTTTTTTTCTGATCGCTGCAATCTGATTGATTTTACCAATCAGATCGGCTCCTTTTTCCAGAGAAGTTGGTTCTAGACCAAGTTTGGTTTGAAGTGCCGTCCAGTTGGAAGAGGTGACATCTGAGGCTCCTGCATGCTCTTTCAATAGCAAGGCAGCTTCCTCATAACGCTGGGTCAATGTGTAAAAAAGTGCCAGATTATTGACCAAATAAGGATTGCCGGAAAAGCGCTTGAGTCCATTTTCCAAGTAATAGATCGCTTCAAAAAGTTTGTTTTCCCGCTGTAGCCGCTCACTGACCAACAGGATATTATCCACTTGAGGAGCTTCGGCGAAGCTTTGCTCCAAATGCTCTTTGGCCAAGGTGGGTTGATTGAGTTGGAAAAGGAGATGCGCAGTCAGATTTTTTGCTTTTGGATTATACCTGTACCGATCCCAACTGTTTTCGTATAGGATGCTCGCTTCCAGCTTTTGCTCCGTTTGGTAGTAATAATCACCAAGAATATTGTTGGTCAGGGAGTTAGCCTGAGCTGCCACGATCGCTTCCAAGTAGATGGTAATTACCAAAATGGAAATCACTCCTCCTATCCTCAAGTGGTAATAGGGGAGAGAATGAGGTTTGTACATGATTCGATGCACGGCTTTTCCCGAATTCATCAAACCCAGAAAATTGCTCATCAGGTAAATGAAGAAGAACAGGGTAAAGCCCGTTTGTGAATAGACCAAAAGATGCTTGACCAACTCCTCAGCAGGTTGATTTGCTGAAACTTCCAGTTTCCAAACCAGCCATAGCATCATCGCAAAACCGATCAAATGGAGGGCCTTGATTGTGGATTTAGGCCCAGCCAACTCATCGATTTGATTGATTTTTTCTTGGATCGAGAACCAGCCTAAAACCCCAAGAGGGAAGATCAAATAGACAGGAGAAAAGGTAGGAAAGGGTAGATTGACCTCTCCTCCCAAATCCAAAATCAAAAACAGAAGCATTAGAAAATAGACCAAAGCTAGGATGACTACCTGTATAGATATTTTGGTCGCCAGGTTTTGATTTGCTCTGGACAAGAGTACAAATACACCCGACAGCATGCCGTGGCCTTGCCAGAAAAGCCAGGAAATTCCAAAGCCTAAGCCAATGATCATACTTTGCTCAGCTAAATAAAGTGTGGGATTTGGAATGGGACTGAGCTGAAGTAATATGAAAACTGAAGTGCTAAAGCCAAGGAAAATAGCCACCCATCTGATCCAAAATCTGACTTGGGTTCCCCAAATATGAAAAAAGACAAGGGGCAAAACGGTTCCAGCCAGAAGTATGATTAAAGGAACATTCGCACTTTGGCCGCCGATATTCAAGCCATTGACATTGGACAGGGTAAGTAGAAAAATCCATCCTACCCCTGCACCAAGGAAGGGGAATTTTTTGAACTGGCTAAACAGTGCCAAAGCGGAAGTAGAAATCAATAGTACTATTACTCCAAAAAGGTAACTTTCCAAAAGCGTGTATTTGGCCGGAAGGGAGTGGAAATCTTGAAAAACCAAGTAGTTATCAAGCTTGATGGGGAAAGTCAACTCGCCGATCTTTTCTGAAGAAAAAGGAATAGCCACGGTGTCCAAGAATGCAGCCGCTTGAATATTTGGAAAGGCTAAAGGTGAAAAAACCAAGGAATAGAGCGCAAAAAGCCCTCCAGTCACTAAGAGCAGGAGGGCAGAAAGTGGTGCAAATCCTGTTGATTTTGCTGTTTTTTGGATCATGTTATTCTAGGACTTTCGGTACTCTAAAGTAGTCTGAATCGCTTTTTGGGGCATTTTTTAAGGCTGACTCGTGGGGCATGTGTGTGCCCACTTTGTCTTCTCTCATCACATTGACTTCAGAAGACATGGTGGTCAGTGGCTCCACGCCTGTCGTGTCCACTTCTTCGAGCTGCTCGACCCAATCCAGGATTTGGGACATGTCTTTGGACATTTTTTCTGCGGAATTCTCATCGAATTCCAACCTAGCCAGATGTGCGATTTTTTTGATGGACTCTTTATCTATTTTCATTTTATTCTAAAATTTTGAACCACATGATCCAGAACTATTAAATATCTGGTTGAAGTCTAATCTCCCCGATCAATTGGTTATCTAGATCAAGTTGTTGTTGGATTACTTCGAAACATTTTTCTTTCATGGCCTCGTCTGAATCAAAGTCTTCGGGATTTAAGGGCTCATGAAGAACCATTTTGGCCGCTTTGCGATGTAAAAGCAATTGACCGTCGTCCGGTAAAATTAAATGATTATAGGATAAGGTGACAGGGATGACTTGGATTTGTTTGTCCAATGCCAGTCTAAATGCCCCGTTCTTGAAGGGTACCATCTTAGGTGGATGTGGGGTGTAGATTCCTCCTTCCGGAAAAAGAACGATCCCACTTCCATTATCAATTGCTAATCCTGCTCTGCGCATGGTCTCGGCTCGACTTTTCACTCTGCTTCTATCTACAGCGATGTGGAGTTTTTTAAAATAGTATCCAAAAAGTGGTGCTTTCCGAATCGAAGCTTTTCCGACAAAAAGCACATCACCGGGCACAAAACCCATCATAGCCACATCGATGTAGCTGAAGTGATTTGCCAAGAAGATATAGGGTTTGCCTTTTTCCAACTGAGCTCTATTCTCAACTTCTACAGGCAAGAAAATCAATGTGAAATAAGTCTTCGCCCAATATTGGTTGATCTTTCTTCCAAATCTCTGCCATCCGGGTACCCAGATGCAAACCAGAAAAAAAGGGAATATCGCCAAGAAGGTAAAGACAAACATTACCCCGGAATAGTAGGTGTACAGTTGTCTGCCCAGTTTACTCATGGTTAATCATGTGATTGGCTACTTTGATAAAATATCCCATCATAAGTTCTTTTACTTCTTGGTCTGGTTTGATTTGGTCCAAAGCAGTAAGCATGGCATTCAGCCAATGATCCCTCAATGAAGGGTCGATTTGCCACTCAAAGTGTCTCATTCTTAATCGGGGATGGCCTCTCTCCTCAGAATAAGTTTGTGGTCCTCCGAATACTTGAAGTAAAAAGAGAAAAAGCCTTCTCTCAGCAGGTTCAAGGTCTTCGGGATACAACTTTCTAAGGTCTGGCGTTTTTTCAACTTCTTGATAGAAATACCTTACTAGAAGCGAAATCTTTTCTTCGCCGATCAGTTCGTAAATGGACTGAAATGGGTTCATCCCGCAAAACTAGCCAAATCCTTTGATCAGGATTCTAATTTTTTGACACGGAGGGAAGTTCCTTCCGTGGAAATGACTGTGATTTTTTCACCTTGCTCCAAAAACTCTCCTCTGGAATAGGCATCGTAGATTTCACCTTCAATTTCCACTCTTCCACTTGGTCGAAGTCTTGAATGAACGGTTCCGATTTTTCCTTTCAGCTCGTCGGAGTAAAAGCTGGAAGTGTAGCCCTTAGCCCGATCTTGAGTGGTAGCGAGGGTGATATTCCGAAAAGCTCCCCATTCATTCACTTTAGGCGTGAGCCAAAATACAAGGCCGACTGATCCTAAGGCAGCTAAAATGACTGTCAATAAAGCACCAAACAGTTGGGAGGCAGGTACAAAGTCAAAGTTGAAATTCTCGTTGGGCAACATACCCAGAACCAAGCTTCCCAAGATCATGACAATGCCAGATACTCCAAAAATTCCAAAACCCGGAATGACAAATAGCTCCACCGCCAATAAAATCACCCCGATGATAAATGCTAAAATTTCCCAGTTTTCAGCCAGTCCGTTTAAGTAATAAGGAATAAAATAAAGCAAAGTGGCCACGATTGCCGCAAGCAAAGGAAATCCTACTCCTGGAGTCTGCAATTCAAAATAAATCCCACCTATGATGATCAAAATCAATACACCACTGATCGCAGGACTAAGGAAAAATGCGATGATCTGATCGACGGAATCTTCCTCATAGTTGGTAATTTCTGCATTTGCTAAGCCTTTGGCAGCTAGGATTTCATCCACTGAATTAAATTCACCTTCGCAAAATCCATATTGAATTGCTTCGGAAACTGAAAAAGTAATCACCGAACCGGCTTCAGAGATTCCTTCTATTTCTATTTTTTCATCTACCATCGCCTCGGCAATTTTTGGATCTCTACTTGTGGCCTCAGCTGTACTGCGCATCATGGATCGCATGTAAGATTGGTATTTGTCCGGTGCGGCGGCTCCATCTACGCCATTCACCACAGTTGCAGCGCCGATACTTGCACCGGGAGCCATGTAAATACTGTCTGAAGCAATGGAAATCAACGCTCCTGCAGAAGCGGCGTCTTTATTGATAAATACATAGACTGGAATCTCTGATTCTAAAATCCGTGTTCGGATCTCATCTGCATCTGTTACGGCACCCCCATAGGTATCCATCTCGATCAGAATGAGATCAGCCTTTAACTTTTCGGCTTCTTCCATAGCTATTTTTACCCTGCGATTCATCGCTGGATCAATGTCTTTGTCAATTTTGAAGACGTAGACCTTTTTATCAGCTTCCTGTCCAAGCAAGACCGAAGGTATCAAAAGGCTGATGGAGAAAAAGAGGCTCAGAATGTTTTTCATGAATAGCAATTGTGTTTGAAAAGATAGCAAATTGAAAAGATTTGACAGGAAATCTATCTTGGAATTTGAATGGATTGAAGTCAAAGGATTTTTGACAAAATGAAAATCTTAATTCCTCTCGGTGCCTTCTTATTAACTAGGAGGGCGCTTTTTAGCACTATTATTGCTAAATTCTGAAATTATAAAAAGGTGCCTAGCCCTTGATCACTAACACACAGTAACGATTATGATTTTCAGACCCAGAATTGCTTTCCTTTTTCTTGTCCTTTCATTTGCAGCACTTCCAAAATTGGAAGCATCAACACTGGTGCCTCGAGATTCTATAGGGATAGAACGGATAGGGGATAAAACGTTCATTTTGCATAAAGTCACCCCTCAGGAGACACTCTTCGGTATATCGAGAAGATACCAAGTCTCTGTAGGTGACATCCAAAATGCTAACGAGGTACTAAAGCAAGGTTTGAAGATCGGTCAGACCATTCGAATTCCCTACGAAGGAAAAATGACTGCAACTCCTTCCGCTCCTGTGACTTCGAAGCAGCCAGTTTCTACACCTGTCGCTTTGACAGCAAAACCCACCACGCACAAAGTTACTTCGGGTGAAACGCTTTTTTCCATTTCTAAAAAATACGGAGTGACTATCGAATCCTTGAAAGAATGGAATAAGCTCTCAGGAAATGGAGTAAAAGTGGGTCAAGTGCTCACGATCAATGAAGCTGGTTCCACCCAAACTCAAGTTGCCTCCAATACTAAGCTTTCTGAAACAATCGCTGTAAAAGAGCAGCCAAAAGTAGAGGAGAAGAAAGTAGAATCCCCCAAATCAAAAGTAGAAACCCCAAAATCTAAACCCGAGCCTGCAAAATCTGCTTCTGCTCCTATGGCTACTTCTGCTCCTATTGCACCTGGAGACTGGATTTCACACACGGTCAAATCCGGGGAAACACTTTTTTCGCTTTCTTCTGAATACGGAAGCAGTGTGGAAGATTTGATCCAATGGAATGCACTTAGCTCCAATAATCTTAGAGCAGGACAAGTCCTCAAAGTCGGAAGAGCTCCTGAGGGACCGAGCACCGTTCCAATTGTAGGCACTCCAAAAGTCGCTTCATCCACTGCGGAAATGAAAGTAGAACCTACCCCGGAAAACACTTCGGGAGGTTTTAAAAATATCAAAGAAACGGGTCAGGCAGAATTGATAGAGGGAACTGGTGGGCATAAAAAGTACCTCGTCCTTCATAGAACTGCGCCTGTAGGCAGTGTGATTCGGGTGAAAAATGAAGAAAATGACCTGACCATATTTGCCAGGGTAGTGGGTACACTTCCAGATACTGGTGATAATTCCAAACTGGTTATCAAACTTTCCCAAGCGGCATTTGATCAGCTCAAGGCAGTTAACGCCAGATTTCCTGTTGAGATTTTATACTAAAGGATAGTTCAGTATAAGAAAATTGGGGCTTCGATGCCCCTTTTTTTATGCTTTCGTGGCAAGGTTTTTCTCTAGCAAAGCTTTCCTTGGGATTATTGTCTGTTGAGGGTACCTTTGTCACTTGATTACCCGATCATGAACAAGTTCCAACTATTCTTCCATCACCTGTTTAGGTTTATTTGGAATGCCATCTTTATCATTTCCTATCCCATTCTGGCTAGTTTCGGACTGATTTTTATTGGCTTAACCTTTCTTTTTTCCAAGCTATCCCAGCTTTTGACTAGACTCAGACCAGAAGGAAAAAAGGTGGTTTTCAAAGAATCGGACTGGGAGACCTTGCCTTATTCTAACGAGTTACTGGAAGCCAAATTGATCAAGCAAATCATGTTTGGACCTTCTGGTTTTCAATTGAGGAGAAAAGACGGAGTGCCTTCTGTGCTGAGTGATTTCGTATTTGGGAAAAAAGTAAGGGTGATCGAGGAAGGCTTCATTTTAGAAAAATGGAATACACTTGATTCCAAGCAAATGCCGGATTTTGACATTTGTCTTTACAATCCTGACGAAGATAGCCTTCGCTCGTTGACCAATATCAAGTGTTTTGATTGGCATGTGTCGGAAAAAAACGATCAGGAACTTTCCTTCAAATGGTTTGACGGAACACAAGGCGGAGAGGTGAAAGTGGCTTTGTGATGAATGCTATCAAGGATTTTTTGGATGAGAAAGTCATCCAATACAATCAACCGGGGTTTATCACACTAGACCCCATTTCCATACCTCATCGGTTTTCCAAAAAGCAGGATATTGAAATCTCAGGTTTTTTCGCAGCCATCCTGGCTTGGGGTCAGCGCAAAACCATCATTAATAAGTGCTTGGAACTTTTTACTCTGATGGATAATGCTCCTCATGATTTTCTCTTGCATCATCAGGAAGAAGATTTAAAATCCCTTTTGAAATTCAAGCATCGAACGTTTAATGAGGTGGATACCTTGTATTTCATCCATTTCCTTTCTTGGTACTACAGAAAGCATGAGAGTCTGGAGGATGCCTTTTTGATCGGTCAAACAGGGCAAGCAGACAGTATGGAGTCCATTTTGACTCATTTTCATGAGTACTTTTTCAGTCTTCCTGATGCCCCTTCCCGAACCAAAAAGCACATCGCCACTCCTGCTAGAAAAGCTGCTTGCAAGCGGATCAACATGTACCTCCGCTGGATGGTGAGAGACGATGACAAGGGTGTGGATTTTGGACTGTGGAAAAGGATAAAACCTGCTCAACTCATCTGTCCGTGCGACCTTCACGTGGATCGGGTAGGAAGAAAACTGGGATTGATTACCCGAAAGCAAACCGACTGGCAAACAGCTCTAGAGCTGACTGAAAGACTTCGCGAGTTTGATCCCGTCGATCCTGTAAAGTATGATTTTGCCTTATTTGGCTTGGGAGTAGAGGAGAAGTTTTGAGGCTATTTTATTCCCAACTCTTTTTTTAATTGAATTAAGTCATCCAAAAAATCAGTCTTCATTTTTTGTGTATAAATTCTGTATATGTTACCAAGGTTTTGAAATTCAATCAGTCTTTCAAAGTCTTTCAATCTTGATTTCCATGTGATTCCATCAGTAAATAGAAGAAAAAAAGTGTCGTTTCTTTTCTCATCAATAATTTTTTTAACATCACCAATTACATCACTTTGTTTGCTCCCTGTCGCTCCATAAGCTTTGACTTCAATTACAATGCTTGGGTTTTCAGTAGAAGGAATACAAAAATCTGCTTTTGCAGTTGAAATTCCTTTTGCTCCAAGAAAGCTTTTTCTAACAACATATTCTGAGAAGACCTCTTTAATTACTTTTTCAACAAAATCTTCTAAATTTTTACCCCTTTTCTGACCTTTTATTGCACTACCTCTTCCATTCTTTAATCTTTCTTCAATAATGTCAGCCCATGTGATCTTCTTGGACTTTAAAGAATTGATTGAGGAAATTAGATTAAGAGAATTTAATTTATTTACATACTCTATCTTGTTCTCTAAATAGCCTTTTTTTCCGGTAGCTATATTTGAATCAGAGAATATAATTCTCAAAGTTTCTAGGAACTCATCCTTTGATTTTTCTAAAATAATTCTAATAAAAGTTATTCCAATTTCGTAGTTTTCATCAAGCAAAGCAATTAGATCTTTTTCGTTTATTTCTCCCTCTTTTTGATATATATATTTATTAACAGTTATTAGAAATAGTGTTGAAAAATCATCTTTCCATTCTGTTCCTACTTCTGAAATCTGGCTTAGAAGTCCTTCTTTCTCTTGTTTATGTCGTTTCATTTTCCAATAATCAAATATTCATTTACTGATTTTCTTTTTGCTCCTGAATGATTTCCGAAATGATAATTATATGGTTTTTCAAAAACCTTAACTTCATTTTTATATTTGGATAAAAGCTTTATAAGATCATCCAATTCTGGATAAGCATTCGAAGAGTAAGAAAGTACGATTATGCTACTTGAGAATTTTTTAAAAATTTTATCAAAAGCCTCAATTGCTGTTTTCTTATAGGAAAATGGAGTGTATTTTTTTTCAATTTTTTTGACTTTAGTCGATTCAAGTATTTTTTCTCCAATCCAATAATTAGAAAGGCCTTCAAGAAAATGGTACCTTTTTATATAACAATTGTCATCTGATTTAGGTACGTATGGTGGATCTAGGTAAACTAAATCAATTTCGAATTGAGATTCATTAAACAGGAATATATCTTGATTGAAAGAAAGATTTTGTTTTTTGTTGTCAAAGATTGCTTCATTGTATACATTAACTTGTTCTATAAAGTGCTCTGAAATATCAATTATCAAATCTCTCCTTCCATCATTATATTTTTCTAGATTTCCTGATATTGTAAATACGCCCCTCGGTTGTTTTTTTAAACAAGATCTAAACAATGCCGTATAAGCAAGTGCTTTCTTGTTTTCACTTTTTAAGGATTTGATATTTTCGCTTATTCTATCTAAAAAATCTAAATCCTTTTCTGAGAAGAAAACATTTTTAAATTTGAGTTTTATAAAGTTATCATACTTTTTGGAGGTGTCAAAAAGCGTTAGCAAATCTTCCTCATTCAATATTTCATTATTGTTTTCTATTGTTGCTTTGGTGATCAAAGAGGAAAATTTTAAAAAGTCATTTGAATAGACAGTTTTATTCATTGTCTTGAATAAATAGGAAACTGCACCTGAGCCAGAAAACCCATCTAAGACTGTTTCAAATTCATAGCCCTTCAGGGTGTCTTGAATCCAAGGTAATAACTTTTGTTTCCCCCCCATGTAGCGCATCCTAGGATAGTTCTCAAATTTGCCTAGAGATTTGGGTGATAATTCGATTTCAGGTATTTGAAGTTGCATAGCAGATCAAACTTAATAGATTATATTAAAAGTGACTTTGTTTTCGACAAAGCTTGTCGCATTTAGTGAAACTTCTTCACCTCAGGTGCTTCGGCAGTGGCAGATAGCTCTGAGGCAAAGCGCTCTGCATATTGATCGAGGAGCTGCATGATGCGCACCTGCTTGGGTGATTTTACGATCAAGCCTGCATGATATTCCAAAGGCACTCGAAAACAAACTTCCGAATCGTCAAAGCTGCTAAGGTCAGGATGCTTGTATTTGGAGAGAGTAAGGACGATGCCAGCATAGTTTTTAGTCACTTTTGGTAGCTCGTATTTTTTGTTTTTTGCCACGGCATCCTCGATTTTGGCCCATTCAGCCCATAGATTGATGTCAGTGGCTGCTTCCACCATCTCCGCCAAATGTGCTCCGCCAACACGGGATGCGGTCTCCAAAAAGTAGATTTCTCCATCTTCTCGAGACTTGATGAATTCGGTGTGGGAAGCTCCATTTTTCAAACCAAAGGCTTTCATGATGGCTTCGTTCACCTTTTTGATCTTTTTGTCGTCCTCCGATCCGTAAGGAATATTCGCTGATCGGAAAATTCCCCCGCCTTGGGAAATCTCCATGGGCGTAGCCAGGTACTTGGAAACGGTCAAAAACAAGGTCTTTCCTTCCAATTGAAGTCCATCTGCATGGTAGACATCGCCAGGTTTGAACTGCTCGATGAGGTAATATATCCGGTTGTCACCCAATTCATCCAACTGTCTCCACAGGGATTCCTTGTCATGGACTTTGATTATGCCGTGGGCAGAAGCTTCCGAACGAGGCTTGAGTACCCAAGGTGCACTTACCGTATCAGCAAAATGATTGATGTCAGCATTATGGAAAAGCGAGGAAAATGCCGGAACACGGATTCCTGCTTCTTTGGCTTTGATCCGCATCGCTAACTTATCTCGGAAGTAGCGCCCGGTCGTTTGGCCCATGCCTGAGATTCGGAAGTTTTCTCTGAGGAATGCAGCCTTTTCAACATCGTAGTCATCCAAGGCAACGATGGCGTCCACTTTATGCTCTTTCATGAATCCGCCCACACCTTTGAGGAGCAAATCCATGTCCCAATCCAGATCTTGTCCTGGCATGTAGAAAATCTCGTCGATGTACTCCACCGCCCAAGGTTTGTCACGAAGCTGCTCGGTAGTGACCAGAAAAACACGGTTACCTTGTTTTTTCAAGGCAGTCAAAAAGGCGTTTCCTTTGAAATAATTGGAGATGCAGAGAAAAGTCTTGGATTCACTCATAGGTAGTCAACTATTGATGGCTTAAGGTCAAAAAAAATCCGGCAAATCAGAAGACTGCCGGAAATTTTTTAGAGGAGACTTTCTAAATACCTGTGCAAGAGACTGACTCCATAGGCGGTCCCTGTTTTGGTTTTTGCAAATTCAGAATCAGAAAAAGCAACCCCAGCAATGTCCAAATGGGCCCATGCAGGATGCTCATGGGTAAATGCCTGTAGGAATTTGGCGGCAGTGATTGCGCCTGCAAAGGGCTTTCCATGGTAGTTTTTGATATCGGCGATTTCGGAATCCATCTCTTTTGCATAGGTGTCCCAGATCGGTAGCGGCCAGGATTTTTCGCCGATTTCTTCTCCTGCAGCTTGCAGTCCGTGGGAGATACTGCCATCGTTGGTGAAAAGGGCCGCGCATTCATAACCAAAGGTGCCAATGGCGCTTCCCGTGAGTGTGGCCAAATCGATGACTTGGTCCGGAGAATAGTTTTTGATCAAATACGAAAGCCCATCAGCCAAGATCAGGCGGCCTTCTGCGTCCGTATCGATTACCTCAATGCTCAATCCTGCATGGCTTCCGATGACCTCAGATGGCAAATAGGCATCCTTATCAATGGCATTTTCCACTGCAGGTACTATGGTCGTCAGGTTGATAGGCAATCCAAGGTCTGCTACCAATTGGGTAGTAGCCAAAACTGCCGCCGCACCGCCCATGTCTGATTTCATGTGGTGCATGCCTTGGGTTTTGACATTGAGTCCACCGGTATCAAAGGTGACTCCTTTTCCAACCAATCCCACGTGTTTGGAAGCTTTAGGATGACGGTATTCAAGGATAATGAATCGTGGATCTTTGGCAGAGCCTCTGCCTACTGCCAAAAAGGCTTCAAGTTTCTCGGATTTGGCTTTTTTGGAATCCCAAACTTTAACATTCAGGTCTAGCTTTTTGCCAAGGTTCTTTGCCCAGTCGCCCAAGTGTTCAGGAGTGATCTTATTGGGAGGAAGGTCTACGAGCTTAAAAGCTTCCATTTTTGCAGAGGCGATTTTTTCGGCTCTTTCTGCCAAGTCTTTGGACTTTTTCAGCTCGTTGAGCACCTCCACTTTGAGCTTGCTGTATTCTTTTGGTTTCTCTTTTTTATAAAAACCTATGGAATAAGCGCCCAGCTGAAAACCCACCAAGGCAGCTTCCACTTGACTAGATTCCATGTTGCTTGGAAGATCCAAAACCACTTCTTTTTCGACCAAGGAAGCATGTTTGGAAAGCACACGCCGGAAACTGTTTTCAATGGTTTTGTAATCGGGATTTTCTCCCAAACCCAAAAGAAGGATCACTTGTCCATGACTATCAAAACTGTATTGACTGTCTTTTTTTCCTGAGAAAAGTGAGGCGGGAACGGAAATTTTGATGTTTTTAGCCGCAAGGGTATCGAGCACCTGATTTTCAAAAACAGGGATGACCCTTAGTCCTGTGGAAGAAGGGGTTTTGGGATTAAGTTTGAACTGCATGGTAGGGTAGTTGGGAGATTACTCCGGTTTATCACTAAAGAAAAGCCATTCGATGGCTTTTGGAAACTCATCGCTCCAATAAGATTCGTTGTGCTTGCCGTGTTCGTTGATAGAAAGTCTGACTTTCATTTTTCCCTGAAGGCTTTCACGCTTGAGAAGGCGCTTTCTGAATTTGGTCACAAGCTCGACCATAGTCTCGCTTTCTTCACCACCTGCATAGAGGTAAATGCGCGTATCCATGGGTTCGAAGATGTCCAAGAATCCAAGCTTGATTTTTGGAATCACCCACAAGGAAGGCGAAAAGATCATCAGCTTGCCAAATACCTCCGGATACATCAAGCCAGAAAAGATACTGACCAGGCCGCCCATAGAGCTGCCACCGATTCCTGTAAACTCTCTCTCGGGTTTGGTGCGGTAGGTTCTGTCTACAAAAGGCTTGAGGGTATCTGTGATAAAGCGGATGTATTCTTTGCCTTGGCCTTTTCCGAGCACTGTTTTTCCGACATTGTATTCCAGAAGGCGCTCTTTTTCCCCATGCTCCACGGCAATGATGATCACTTTTCCAATGCCGTAATCTGACATAACTGCGAGCTTTTTGTCGATCTGCCAATTTCCAAACTCGGCATTTTCATTAAAAAGATTTTGTGCATCCTGTAGGTATAGGACGGGATAATGATCTATGCTCGTGTCGTAATCGTGTGGGAGCAGGGCCCAGATCTTCCGGGTTTTGTTAAGTTGAGGGATTTCAAATTCCTCCGAAATCAAATGGATTTGGGGCAATTGAGATGGACGATAGGGCAGCCAGTTTTTTCGCCATTTGGCTACTTTTTCCACTTTGGTTGACCTGTCATCCTTCCAATGCCTGTTGGGAGTCCGGTTTCCGTGATGGTCAATTTCCACTTCTGACCAGTCCCCTTTGGTAAATTTATAGATAAGTTCGCCTTCAAATTCAGCAGTATTCGGAAAAGCAAATTCATAGACTCCCTCTTTGATTTTCTGCATTTTAAACCGCAGATCCTGAGTCGCCCAATTGTTGAAGTTGCCCGAAAGGTATACAGGTCTGAGGTCATCTTCTTCGGTACGAAGGATGATTTTTTTGGTAAAGACTTGGGTGGTTATATCTGTCGAACTAGCTGAAACCATGGGTTGGGAGTGTGGAAGAATTAACCCGGAAGGTCAAAATTAAGTTTTAACAGGGGAAGAATGAAATTAAACTAGCGTCAATCCAGTTCACCCGGGCGGAAGCGGATTTCTTCGGGGTAGGGGATTGCGTGAATTAATTCTCCTGCCCGAATGCGCTGCTGCAAATTCTGCCAATATTCAGGAGAAAATAAATCTCTATGATAAGCTAGAAAATGAGGCTTTAAATCCGCTCTTCCAATCATCCACCGCTTGAAATCCTCCGGAAATACATCATTCTTTTTGATCTCGTACCAAGGCTCGGAAGCATAAATCTGCTCGTAAGTCTCCGGCCTTGGCTTTTCTCTAAAGTTCATATCCTCCAAAAACTCAATCTCATCGTAGTCATAGAAAATGACCCGTTTCTGACGCGTCAGTCCAAAGTTTTTGGTCATCATATCTCCGGGGAAAATGTTGGCTTGGGCTAATTGCAAAATGGCCCGTCCATAGTCCTCAACCGCTTTTTTGCCTTCCCGTTCAGAGCAATTTTCTAAAAAAATATTTAAAGGAATCATCCTTCGCTCGGTGTACAGATGTTTGATAATCAGGTTATTGTTTTCAATTTTCAATAAGGAGTTGGCCGTATTTCTCAATTCCTTCATAAGCTCCGGACTGACTCGGTCCAACGGTAGTTTAAAGTGCTCAAACTCATGGGTGTCGGCCATTCTTCCCACACGGTCGTGAAGCGAGACGAGCTTGTATTTTTCTCGTACCTCCTGTCGAGTCATGTTTTTGGGTGGCTCAAAGTGGTCCTTGATCAGCTTAAACACTATGTTGAGTGAGGGTAATGTAAATACCGTCATCACCATTCCTTTGATCCCTGGTGCGACCACAAACTGATCTGTACTTTTCTCCAAATGGTGTAGGAAGTCCCGATAGAATATGGTCTTTCCGTGCTTGTTAAACCCAATGGCATTGTAGAGCTCGTGGATTTTTTTGTGAGGAATCACCGAACTCAAGAATCCAACAATTTGAGAAGGCACTTCCGCCTCCACCATAAAGTAAGACCTGGTGAAGCTAAAGAGGTGACTCATGATATTCGGATCAAAAATCAGCGTGTCCACATAAATCCCTTTCGGTCCATTCAGAACAGGGATGATAAAAGGCATCCATTTTTTGCCCACAAAGGTTCTACCGATCAGGTAGGCGGCTTTATTTCGATAGAATACCGGCTTGAGCAATTGGGTTTTAGTTCCTACCTCCACTTGGTAGCGCGTGAGAATAACATCTTTTACTCCGTTGATCAAAAATGCCACATCCTGTTCTTTGTCCATAAAAGGAACTCCAAAGTCAAAATCCGCGAGAATCTGACGAATGATTTGCTCCAATCCCATAGAAGCAGGATAAGTGAGGAGTAGGTCGGAGTTTTCCCGGATTTCGCAGGTATTGTACCCTTCCATGACATACATGAGTTCTTCATCGAGGGCATTGTTTGGGAAAGTTTTTCGAAACACCGAATTGAAAAAAGTCTCCGCAAGCTCCACGTCGGGTCGTCTGCTGATCATTTCCTGATATTCACTTCGGATGAGTTGCCATATCTGCCGATTGGTGTTGTCTTCCCCAAGGATTTCCTGAAATACCGTAATAAGCTGATGAAGCAAATCCTTGTAAAGCCTCAGTCGCTGTCGATGATTGAGTTGAGTAGCTTGCCAGTTTCGCTGTGCAAAGTAAAGCGGAGCTAATCGGGTGTAGGTATTGAAGGTTTCGATGTAAGTCAGGAATCCTTCAAAAATCTTCGTTGCGAGGGGATGGGCTCTGTTAGGCATAGGAAATTTGGTACTAAATGTAAAAAAAGGATTATTTGATGCTCATGATAAAAAAAAATTGAATTAAAAGTCTTGATTTTCTGTGAATTAAATGAATTTCAAGAGTGCCGAATAAAATTTTGAAAATTTTTCGCAATCGATTGTTTGGACAGAAAAAAAACATTCTCTACTTTTCGACTGTATTCATGAATTGAATATCTACAATAGGTTTAATAGGTTTGAGAGCAGGAAAAGGTCGGAGTCATATTCCGGCCTTTTTTGATTTTTAGGAGTAATAGTTATTCAGCGATGGTCATAAAAAAAGGGCGGATTTTAATCAAATCCGCCCTTTTCAATTTTTGGAATTAATTCAAAACAATCGGAAAGGTAATATCCAAATCTGTTTCACCGCCAGCTTGAACAAAGTTTTCAAAGTTTGGATTATTTGCTCCTGCAAAGCTTTTGTTTAAATCATGTCTTAATACCACTCTCATTGAGGTATTATTGGTTCCAGGAGAGGAAGAAACAGTCACCAAATTTCTTAGACCTAAAGCGATTCCACCGGCATCAGCATAAGCGATCGTCAAAATGTTGCTGGTGAATGCAGATCCTAAGAAGTAAAACTGATGCTCTGCTGCTTCTTCAAGGATTTCTTTGGTGATGTCTTCGTTTGCTATTCCATTGAGTACTTCTACGGTCATCAGGTACTTTTTGCCTTTTGTTAGATTTACAGTTTGGATAGTAGGAGTTGCACCAACTTCAATTCCTTGTGGATCGCTGGCTTTAAAGGAGACTGCTGTTCCAATTGGATTGTTTGAACCATCCACTTCTTGAAATTTCAACGTCACGTCTGTGATTACTTCGCCTTCGTTTTCTTTCTCCGGATCTTCACTTTCGCAAGACGCAAATCCAAATGCTAGGACAGCAAAAAGGTAGAGGGGTAGTTTTCGTAGGTTTTTCATAATAATTGATAGTTAGAATTGGTAATTGAGTTTTAATAAAATATTTCGTCCCATATCGGCAGTGAAATACCTGAATCGATTCATATATTCTCGGTATTCGGTATCGAGAAGGTTGTTCACCTGAAGACCGACATTGAATTGGTTTCCAGCAAGTTTTAATTTTCTAGAATATCCTAAATTGAGAAGTGCATAAGCTGGAGGAGCAGGTGCCAAATCAAATTCAGGCTCTCGGGTTTGCCTTGCTACCACAAGGTTGCTGAGGGTAATTCGGTTGGCTTCCTTTCCAAAAGAATAGGCCAATCCCCAGTCCATTCGGTCAGAAGGGATGAAGGGAAAATAGGTTTGCGTTTCAGTATTTTTTGCTCTAATGATAGAGCCTTTTAGGTACGCATTGAGGCGATCAGAGAACCGGTAAGTTCCTGAAAGATCCACGCCGTAAAACAATGCATTGGCCTGCAGATATTCATAGACATTGAAGGTGCCTCTCAAACTGACAAAAGTGTCTCCTGTAGGATTGAGGTAAATGTATTCGTTGATCTGATTGACATATGCGGTCAATTCTGCTGTGCCACGTTTGCCTTCATATTCTAATCCATTGACCCATTTGATGGATTTTTCGGAGTTGAGATTGGCATCACCAATTTCCACAGCGGCTGCGCCATGGTGAAGTCCTTGACTGAATAGTTCATTGACATTGGGCGGTCTCCAGGCTGTTCCGAGATTGGAGGTGAAAGCGAAATAGGGGCTAAGCTGGTACAAACCACCCACGAATGCGGAGAAATTTTGATAGTCCAAATCCGCCTCTTGGAGTTCATTTCCGACAAATCTTGCCGCGCTTACTGTTCTGTAATCATAGCGAACTCCTCCTTCGACTTCCAATGGCCCTTTGATGTATTTTTCCATCAGGTATATGCCCCCGTTGAACATGTCATAGTTGGGAATCAAGGGAGTCACGCCAGTACCGGGTACATTACTGTTGGCTTGTTGGATTAGATTGATTCCAAAAGATCCACTCCAATTTGAGTTTCTGCTGTGATCAAGAAATAGATCTATGGTATTGGTAAATAGTTCTAAATCCAGGCTAGGACGAGCATTCAACTCACCTCTTCTTCGGTCAAATTCCTGTCTTTGATTGAGCTGGAAACCATATTGGAAATTCAGTTTCATCTCAGGACTGAGATGGTAATGTGCTTTGACTTTGGCTAGATGGTGTGAGACTACCTGTTTGGGATTATTGATTTCGTATGAAAAATCGGGTTTGATAAAGGGCTCCCCATTTTGGATGATCCCGATCAGGTCAGATAAATTGCCCGTGTGAGCGTCTCTGAGAATCCCGATTTCAGTATTGAAGAAGCTGTAATAACCTTCTATTCCCAGTTTTTTGGAGCTGTAGCCTACCGAACCGGAGAAGTTGTACTCTGCCATGCCGGTATTGGCTTGGAAATAGTCGGGAGTTCTCACATTCCCTGCTTTTTTAACTGAACCTTGTACTCTATAGCCTAGTCCTTGGATTTTTTCAGAACCTCCTGTATGCGATGCAGCCAAATTTCCCATTCTGCTATTCGACGCACCCAGAAGGTTGATTTCGGTCAGGTGTTTTTTACTCGTTGGGAGTGTGGGTGGATTAACCAAAATCACACCTCCCATAGCTTCAGGCCCAAACCTGACCGTTTCAGCGCCTTTGATCACAGTAATCTCATCGGCTAGAAAAGGATCGATCTCAGGAGCGTGTTCAGCACCCCATTGTTGACCCTCTAATCTGATTCCATTATTTAAAATCATGATCCTATTGCTGTGCAATCCATGAATCACGGGCTTCGAGATGGTGTTACCTGTGGAAAAAGTCGTGACACCTGCCACTCTTTTCAGACTTTCACCCAGACTTTCACCTCTCGATTGAAGCAGGGCCTCTCCATAAAGAGAACTTACAGCAGTAGTGGTTTGCACCGCCTCCCGATGGCCGTGAACTTCTACCCCTGAAAGTGCCACAGATTCTTCCTGCATTTTAAACGTTTGATTCGTTGTGCTTCCGCTCAGATTGATCGTTTGTCTGATCTCTTTATGACCCAAATACTGAACGGTCACTGTGTAAGTACCAGGACAAAGCTCCTTAACCACAAAATTTCCGTTTTGATCAGTTACTCCCCCTGTTCTTGTTTCTAAAATCCACACGTAAGCTGCCTCGATAGGTTGGTCGTTTTCCAGGTGAAGGATTTTTCCCCGAAGGACTAGATCGCATTTTTGAGCCATGGCTTGAGCCAGGGATAATACGATTAAGATGATCGTGAAAACTCCTTTTTGAATCATTGTTGCAAAAATAGGGAGGGAATAAGTATTAAACCAAAGTTTTTGTAACAAAGTTGCAAAAGGATTTTTTTGAAGCGGTTTTAGCATAGTTCAAAGGGCTTTTCGATAAACCGAAACCGATTTAAACAAAAAAATCCGGCTTTCGGGCCGGATTGTGATGAGTAGTCATGAGTGGGTTATCCCAACCATGCAGACCAAGGGATTCGGCTGATGATAAGTACAAAACCAACGGCATACATCATGTAGATGCTTCTAAATTTTGCTTTAGAATCTGCAATTTTTTTGGCTCGAATATATCCGACTGAGATGATCGCAATGGCTACAATATTGATTAATGGATGTTCCAAAGCGGTAAGTCTACCTGTAGCGTCTGACATTGCTCCTCCGCCTTTCAAAAGAGTCAATCCAAGTGGGCTCACGAAATAAAGAATCAATCCCAAAAGAAGTTGGATATGACAAATGATAAAGGTAATCATGGCAATCTTGCGGTCTCGTTCTTGAAATTCTCGTCCTGAAAGAGAGCCTATAAAAGCCCAAAAGATGACGATTACCAAACCGAGGAGCGCCAAATAAGCCAATCCAGAATGTGCGTGCTGAAGTCCTGTATACATATGTTGCGTGTTAGAAGAGGTGAAATTAGTACAAAAGAAATAAGTGAAGCGACCAAATTGTTTGAAACTTATTCTACAAACAGCACGAGGCCTTTCAGGTATTCGGTTTCTGGGTGGAAAATATTGATCGGGTGATCGGCAGGTTGGGAGAGTTGGTGCAGGACCCTGACCTTTCGCTTGCTTTCCATGGCTGCCGCTGTTATGGTGTGTGCAAAGAGGCTTTTATCTACCACCTGACTGCAGGAGAAGGTAAACAGGATACCTCCTGGTTTGATTTTGCGAAGCGCTTCGGCATTCAATCGCTTGTACGCTTGTACGGCGTTATGTCTTGCCTTGATGTTTTTGGCAAAAGCCGGCGGGTCCAAAATGATCAGGTCAAAATCGTCTCCAATCTCTCGGATGTATTTGACCACGTCGGCAACAATAGACTCGTGCCTTCCGGAAAATCCGGCATTCAAGCGTACATTTTCCTCTGTCAGCTCTATGGCTTTGGCAGAAATATCCACTGAATGAACTTCGGATGCACCTTCCTGAAGTGCCAATACAGAAAATCCGCCTGAATAGCAGAACGTGTTCAGTACTTTTTTCCCTTTGGAATAGGTGGAAACTAGCTTTCTATTTTCTCTCTGATCGATGAAAAAGCCGGTTTTTTGGCCCTTTTCCCAATCGATTCGGTAGGTTGCACCATACTCCTTCACCAGGTCAGTTTCCGCTTTCCCCCAGATCCACTCGTTGGTTTCAATACCCAAATTTTTGGGAAGAGTTTCAGCGCTTTTATCATAGACACCTTTCAGGCCATTTCCATAGACGCTTTTCAATGCCTCTGCAATCTCTCGGCAGTGTCGATGCATACCCACATGATGGGCTTGGATCACGGCCGTTCCATTATAGAAATCAATGATCAATCCGGGCAATCCATCCCCTTCCCCGTGAATCAACCGATACACGTTAGTTTCTTGATTTTCAGTAAGTCCTAAAGCTTTTCTTACTGCAAAAGCTGAAGCTATTTTTTCTTTCCAGAATGACCGATCAATGTTTCTTTCTTCGAAGGAAATGATCCTGACCATAATAGATCCTTGAGAAAAATGGCCTATACCGAGGAACTCATTTTTCGAAGAATACACCGCAACCAAGTCTCCGTTTTCCACACCGGAATCTGTCTTGGCGATCGCTCCTGAGAAAACCCAATGGTGTCTTCTCAGTAAAGAAACTTCTTTTCCTTTTTGTAAAATCAGCTTAGGATAGTTCATAAGAGGTATCGGTTTTGTCAGGGAAAAGGAGACTTCCGATGATCATGGAAAGTCCACTTCCTAAAAGGCCAATGAGGTGTGATTCGTCGGTTAGAAGGTAATTTTCAGAAGCGAGGTATACGATCATTCCGAATACCATAGACATCAAGGCACCCATTTTGGAGGCTTTTTTCCAGTAAAGTCCTGCAGTAAGCGGGACAAATAAGGAGACCAGCATCAGGATGGAAGCACCGGCTACCAGTTCGTAGATGTTCGATTTCCAGCTCGCCATCAAGATTGCGATCAAGGCAACTGCGACAACATTGAATCTGAGAATCCAGAGAAAGTGTTTTTCCTTTAGTTTTTTTCCAAAATAGGGACGGATCAGGTTTTCAGAGATGATCGCTGCTGGTGCGAGCAGTCCCGAACTTGTCGTACTCATGATTGCCGAAATCAATGCTCCAAAAAACACGATCTGAACCGGCAAACCTCCATGTTGCAGCACCATGGATGGTAGGAGCATTTGTTTGTTTTCGAGGTAAAGTTCCGGATAAAGTACTTTTGCTCCCAAGGCAATAAACAGCGGAAGTAATCCAAAGCTGAGGTAAAAAGCTCCAGCCAAATAGGTGGACCGGACCGCTACTTTTTCTGATTTGGAAGACATCACGCGCTGGTAGATGTCCTGTGAGGGAATACTTCCCAATCCCAAGATAATCCAAGCTCCGAGGTATTTGGTCCAACCGGAAAGTGTGGCTTCAGGGAAAAATTGGAAGCTTTCCGGAGGTGCCTGTGCGAATATCTCTCCAATTCCACCGGCTTCTTTGGCCACCATCACAGCTACCCAAACCAATCCTATCACAATCATGGTGGTTTGGATAAAGTCAGTAATCGAAATCGCCCACATGCCACCCAAGAACGTGTAGAAAACTACGATGCCTGCAGAAATCAACACACCCTGCGTCATACTAAGGTCAGTGACAGCCCCCAAAACCAAACTCAATGCGATTAACTGGGCAGCGACATAGCCAAAGTAGGCAGGAATCATAAAGACGGAAGAAAAAAACTCGATTCGCTTTCCAAAGGTCTTTCTGAATACATCACCGATCGTGAGCACGTTCATCCGGTACATGGGACGCAAGTAAAACATCCCAAACAAGACCAAACACAAAGATCCTCCAAATGGGTCTTCAATCACTCCCAATAGTCCTTCCTCAAGATAAACTGAGGAAGCACCGAAGATGGTCTCCGAACCAAACCAAGTGGCAAAGAGGGCAGAGGCTGAAAGAAAAAGAGGCAGGGATCTCCCTGCCAATACAAAGTCGTTGGAGTTTTTGACCAATTTGGAAGACCAAGCTCCTACAGCTACAGTCAATGCTAGATAAATGATGATCGCAGTGAGCAGCAAGGCCTTAGTGCTTAGCTTTTACCGTACATTTTGTCACGAAGCGCCTTGATTTCGGCACTTGCCAAATAATCATCATAAGGCATTCTTCGGTCAATGGTGCCATTTGGAGTGAATTCCACGATGCGGTTACAAGAGGACTGCACAAAGGTGTGGTCATAGGATGACATCAATACGGTACCGTTGAATTCGATGATGGCGTTGTTGAAGGCGGTAATCGACTCCAAGTCCAAGTGGTTGGTAGGTTCGTCCATCACCAGCAAATTTGGATTTTGTAGCATCATCTTAGAGACCATACAGCGTACTTTTTCACCTCCGGAAAGAACCGAACATTTTTTCAAGGTCTCCTCACCGGTGAAAAGCATTCTACCCAAGAAAGTTCTCACATAGGCCTCCTCCTGATTGGTAGAATATTGTCTTAACCAATCGATCAGGTTGAGGTCTGTCTTGAAATAGGAAGAATTATCGTTTGGCAAGTAGGCTTTATTGATGGTTACACCCCATTTGAAATCACCTTTGGTAGGTTTGATTTCTTCTGTGATGGTTTGGAAGAATTTATTGACTGCTTGCTTGGTCTTAGAGATAAAGGCAATTTTATCTCCCTTGTCCACCATTAGATTCACATCGGTGAAATAGGTCACTCCATCCGCTTTAAGTTCCAGGTTTTCAGTCATAAAGATCTGATCACCTGCCTCGCGCTCAGGCTTGAAAATGATGCCCGGATATTTTCTGCTGGAAGGCTCGATTTCGTCCACATTGAGTTTTTCGAGCATTTTCTTTCTTGCGGTAGCCTGACGGGATTTGGCCACGTTGGCCGAGAACCGAGCGATGAAGTCCTGAAGTTCTTTTCGCTTTTCATCAGCCTTCTTGTTTTGATCGGAACGCTGCTTGAGTGCAAGCTGAGAAGATTCGTACCAGAAGGTGTAGTTACCGGAGTATATTTTGATTTTTCCAAAGTCAATATCCACGATATGCGTAGAAACGGTATCCAAGAAGTGACGGTCGTGAGATACCACAATCACGAGGTTTTTGAAATCAATCAAGAAGTCTTCCAACCATACGATGGTTTCTGCATCGAGGTCGTTGGTAGGTTCGTCAAGAATCAGGATATCAGGATTACCAAAAAGCGCCTGTGCCAAGAGAACGCGTACTTTTTGATTTCCTGCCAAGTCTTTCATTTGGCTGTAATGAATGTCCTCTGAAATCCCCAAACCAGAAAGAAGGGCGGCAGCATCAGATTCGGCATTCCAGCCGTCCATTTCTGCAAATTCCGCTTCCAACTCAGAAGCACGAATACCGTCTGCTTCTGTGAAATCTTCCTTCAGGTAGATGGCATCTTTTTCACTCATGATGGCATACAGCTTCTTATGCCCCATCAAGACGGTTTTGAGTACTTCTACCTCGTCGAATTCAAAGTGATTTTGCTTCAATACGGCCATTCGCTGGCCTGGAGTGATATTGATCGCTCCTGAAGTAGATTCAATTTCCCCGGATAGGATTTTCAAAAAAGTGGATTTTCCAGCTCCGTTGGCACCGATCACCCCGTAACAGTTGCCGGGTGTGAACTTGAGGTTGACCTCTTCGAATAGTGTCCTTTTGCCAAACTTGAGTGATAAATTATCTACTGAAATCATGGATGTTTTCTGTTTTTGAGAGGCGCAAAGATAGAGAATAATATTTTTTCGACTTGGTAAAATCAAGCTTTGGCCGGGCTTAATTTCACCCTTAAAGAATTTTCAACAGATAAGTTTGAAGTGTTTTTTATATTGACAGGTTGATTGCTATCAAATGCGCGGACATTTCCTAAAAAGTTTTCTTCAGGGCCTCCTGATTCTGATTGTTTTGATCGGCAGTCAGTTTAATGCCTTTGCGCAAATGTCCACGATTGGCAAGGAATTTTGGGTCGGTTTTATGGAAAACAACCGAATACTTCCCAGTGGTCCCAACAATGCCGGAGCGGTGGATTACTGGATCATTCTGATCACTGCCAATGAAAACACGACCGGTGCCATTGAATATGCCGGAAACTCAACTGCATTTACTCTTTCTCAGGGACAGCAATACACTTTAAGAGTCTCCTCGCTGGATATTGACATGCTCCATAGGAGCTCAGGAATAATTGAAAATAAAGGAATTCATATCACTTCGTCCGGAAAAATTGCCGTGCATGCATTCAATGAACGCTATCGAAGTGCGGACGGTACGGTGATTTTACCTGTTGGAGCACTTGGAAAAGACCATTACATCACTTCCCATTTCGAATTCAATCCTCAATCCAACCTGAATGTCAACAATGAAAGTACGCTTTTGGTCGTAGGGTCTGAGGACAACACTCGTATTGAAATTACGCTAACCGAAAATTCTATTTCTGGAGAGGTCAAAGGAAAACCTTTTGAAATCACACTGAATAGGGGACAGAGTTATCAGATTAAATCCCGGTCTGATCTGACAGGGTCACGGGTGAGAGTGGTGGGCGCCAATGCGGATGACTGCAGGAAGATTGCCGTATTTGGAGGAAATAAATGGACCTCTGTGGGTTCCTGTGGCAATGCCAATGATCACCTTTTCCAGCAAACTTATCCCATCAATACTTGGGGCACATCTTTCGTTCACACTGCCCTTGCTGGAAGAAGTTCGGGGGAACTGGTAAAGGTTTTAGCTTCTGAAGATGGGACTGAAGTGAGGGTAAATGGAGCCTCAAAGGGCACGATTAATCGGGGGCAATGGATTCCGCTGGAATTTGGGGTAGATGAATCTGCCAAAATCGAAACCTCCAAGCCATCTTCTGTCACTGTTTTTGCAAAAAGTGTTTCCTGCAATCAGCCTAATGCTCCCAACTCGGATTTTGGAGATCCATTTATGATCTCATACAGTCCTGTAGAGCAGTTTTTAACCCAGCTCACTTTTAATGCGATCAATTTGCCTTCTATCGTCAACCATTACGTGAATATTGTGGTAAAGACTGGAGATCAAAATCAAACCCGACTGGATGGTCAAAACATCGGATCTAGCTTTTCCACACTTCCTGGGGATCCCAGTTTTCAGATTGCTCGGATACCCATTTTTCAGGGTGTTCATCAGCTATCCAATCCTTCAGGATTTGCGGCCTATGTGTATGGGTTTGGAGAGATCGAATCGTACGGCTATGCAGCAGGGGCGGCTTTGAATAACCTGAATTTTCAAACGGATACGAAATATGAGTTTGATGTCACAGGTGAGAAAGTGGCCTGTCTGAATCAGGATGCAGATTGGAGTATCAATCCGGATAATCCGAACTTCACCTATTTCGTGTGGGATTTTGGAGATGGTACACCTACCAAGGTTGGAAAGGAAGTGACCCATAAATTCACCTCACCTGGTTCATTTGAGGTAAAAGTGGTCGCTTCTCTCAGCCCCAACTCGTGTGATGATCAAGAAGAGATTTCTTTTGAATTGCAGGTACTGGAGACCAAAGCAGTTTTTGTAGGTGAGCAGTCCGTATGTCCTGATGTGGAGGAGGTGATGTACCGAATCAAAAACAAAGAGAATGTAGAGAAATCGGTGTTTGAAGTAGTGGGTGGGGAGATTATGGAAGCATATGGAGATTCAGTGCTAGTCAAGTGGGGGCCTGCAAACCCAAATGCATTGGTTCGATTGATCCCTTATACTCCGTCTGGATGCCCTGGGGCTCCGATTGAATATCCGGTCGTTATCAATCAACGGATTGTAGTTACAGAAGCTGAGGGCCCACTTGAAGTCTGCTTTGATCCCACCATTACTTTTACCTATGCTGCACCCAATCCAGGTCAAGGCCGCGGCTATGAGTGGCTAGTGACAGGAGGTGAAATCGTCAGCGGACAAGGTCAATCCAAAATTGAAATTCGATGGGATCAGCCAGATGTGGTGGGCACGGTAGAATACACTGCTTTCAGTTTAGTGGATAATTCCTGTGAGGGCAAATCCCCAAAAATCGAAGTAAAGGTGGCCAAAGAATTTATCGCAGAGATTGAGACCCTCACCACAGTTCTATGCGCTGGGGAATCTACAGGTGCTATTAGATTGAAAGTGACGGGAGGCGAACCTCCATACACTTACTTGTGGTCTCATGATTCCAAGCTCAATCAACTATTCGTTGACAAATTACAGGCAGGTGTCTATAGTGTGAAAATCACCGATAAACTGGGTTGTGAAAAATTCATTGATGCAATTCAAGTGACCGAGCCTTTGCCTTTGGTATTAGCGAAGTCGATTCCTCAGGGTACCTCTTGCTATGGGAAAAAGGACGGGCTCGTTTCTATCCAAGTTCAAGGTGGAGTCCCGCCTTACTCCATCAATACCCAAGGAGAAAATCAATTTTCTTCTCAGATTGAGGTTCCTAACCTTGGCGCAGGCCAATACGATTGGAAAGTCATTGATTCCAATGGTTGCGTGATTCCGGTTACTTTTCAAATTACTTCACCTCCAGCCTTGGTGGTGGATGTACGATTGGAAAAGCCTGCCTGTCCCGGAGGTAGCAATGGAGAACTTTTTGTTACACCTGGAGGAGGTTCTGGTCCTTTTATCTACCGCTGGAGCAATCCGACATTGAGTGGGCAGTACGTGGTAGGCTTGGCCAAAGGTGAATATGAGTTGGAGGTGGAAGACAATCAGGGCTGTGTATCGCTCGGTAAAGGGATTGTGAACGAAGAAGCCCCTCAAATCCGAATGCCGAATGGTTTTGCACCCACCCAACTTACCGGATTTTATGCAGGTGTTTCAAACTGTGACACCCGATTTGAGTTATCCATCTATAATCGTTGGGGCCAACTGATTTATTTTGGTTCTGAAGGTTGGGATGGCATGATTTCTGGAGATTTTGCCCCGCCGGGAACCTACTCCTATTCAGTGAATTACTATTACCAGTTGGAAGGGAAATCCATCCGACAAAATTTAAAAGGTTCTTTTGCCCTAATCAGATAAAAACTTAAAACTAACTATTTTGCGAGACCCGAAGCATTAAAATGAAACAACACAAAAGATTCACCCTGTTTTTTGTGTGCGTTTTATTTTTACTGAGCCATTCGTTATCAGCTCAAAGCACCATTGGAAAAGAATTTATTGTTGGCTTTATGGAAAATAACCGTAAAGCTAATCAGACAGACAAAGCGGTGATCGTCATCACGGCCAATGAAGCTGCGGCCGGTGCAATCTCTTACAAAGGACAAACTATTCCATTTACTCTTACCAAGGGGCAATCTATTGTTCAAGAATTTGTTTCGAATTCCCAGGATGTCATTCATCGAGATTCTGAAGTGGTGGAATCCAAGTCAATATCGATTTCTTCCAGTGGCAATGTCTCGGTCTATGCCTATAATTCCAGACAAAATAGTTCGGATGCGACCTTGGTTTTACCTCTTAATGCACTCGGGGATGAATATTTTGTGACCGCTCATTTTAGCCCACTGGCTGCCGGTCCTGACAATTCGGAGAGCACCATGCTGGTAATAGCTACTGAGAATAATACTCAGGTTCAGATCACGCCCAACCAATCCACCTTTAAAGGAAATCCTGCTGGTGTTCCTTTTTTAATTACGCTTAATCAAGGTGAGACCTATCAAGTCAAAGCGAATGGGGACTTGACTGGCACCCATGTGAAAGTTCTGAATGCCAATCAGGGAAACTGTAAAAAAATAGCCGTATTTGGCGGAAATAAGATGACGAGTGCTGGAGATTGTGGCAAAACAGGTGACCACTTATTTCAGCAAGCCATTCCGGTAGAATTCTGGGGTAAATCCTACATCCACGTTCCCTTGAAAAATAGAACCTCGGGAGAATTGGTGAAGGTTTTGGCTTCTGAAAATGGCACTCAAGTGACAGTAGATGGACAACTAGAAGGCACCCTGAATACAGGGGAGTTTTTGACGCTTGAGTTTGGGGTTTCTGAAGTTGCTGTCATTGAAACATCCAAACCATCTGCAGTTACTCTACTTGCAAAAAGCCAAGATTGCAATACTACGCCCAATAATATCGGAGATCCTTTTTTACTCACCTACCAGAGTAACGACCAAACTGTTAAAGACATTGAATTTTATTCTGTCAATGAATTTTTCAATAACGCCAACATCATAGCCCCAACAGCTTCTCTGTCACAAATCAGGCTCAATGGAGTGGCTATCACCGGTCAGTTTAGTCCGGTGCCCGGTAAGCCCGAATTCTCCTATGCAAGTATTGAAATTCCTGAAGGAAAAAACACATTTACCAGCCCTGATGGAGCAATTGTTTATGTTTATGGAGCAGGTCAGAGGTCTTCTTATGGGTATTCAGCAGGATTCAATTTGAGTGGAAATACTACCAATTCAAACGGTGTCCAATACGAATTTTCTACCAAAGGTGAACCTATTGCGTGCGTAAATAAAGAAGGGACTTGGGAGATTCTTCCCAAAGACGATCGTTTTAAATTCTTTAAATGGGATTTTAGAGACGGTTCTCCCTTAGTAGACGGGAAGGTTGTTTCCCATACATTTTCCAATCCGGGAAAATACAAGGTGTTAGTTCTTGCCAGTTCAGGTCAAGGTTCCTGTGATATTTCTGCCGAATACGAATTTGAGATTGAGGTCATCGAAGAGGCTGTAGCTACCATTAAGGGCTCGGTGGAAACCTGTCCGGATCAAGAAGTAACTTACACTCTAGAAAGTCAAAACGCTGCAGTCAAAGCGGAATGGGGTACAGTGACAGGTGGTGTAATCCTCTCTAAAACTGAAAAAACCATTACGATCAAATGGAACTCAACTGCGACAGAAGGAATCATAAAGGCTCAACCGTATTTACATTCGGCCTGTCTGGGTGATCCGATCGAATTAAAAGTGGTCATAGGGAAAGGCGAGCTTCTTGAAGCTCCTGAGGGAATTTCAACTAGTTGTGGAGATTTTTTGGAGCCCATTACCTACAAAGTTCCTCAACCTTCAGCTTCTGCAACTTACCTCTGGTTGGTCAAAGGAGGTCAGATTGTCTCCGGTGGGTCTTCCTCAGAGGTAAAAGTAACCTGGGATGCGAATGCTGCAGAAAAAGAAATCTCTTACACTGTGACAGATCCTTCAGCGACCAACTCGTGTTCCAAAGAGTCAAAGATTTTGAAATTGTCTAAGTTGGCGCCGATTGAGATTGAAAAATTGATTTTGACTACACCCGATTGCCCTGGGGAATCAAATGGAGCTATAGAATTAACTATCACAGGAGGAACTGGAGTTTATACTTTTTCATGGAGTCATGATTCAAAGGTGAATTCTCCGCTTGCCACCGGACTGAAAGCAGGAACTTATGTCGTAACAATAGCAGATAAAAGTGGCTGTGGAAGTTTGAAAAAGGAAGTTACGATTTCCAATCCCGAGCCTGTGGGACTGGTTGGTGGATTGGAATTGATCCCCACTACCTGTGCTGGTGTCTCAGATGGAGGATTCAGGGCTAAAGTAAAAGGGGGTACCCCTCCGTATTCGGTCGAAGGAATTTCTTCAGCTTGGAATGGTGAATTTTTGGAGGTCAGGAACCTCGCATCCGGAAATTTCTCTCTCTATATTTTAGATTCAAAAGGATGTTCACTACCTATTTCAGCCAGCATTCCAGAGAATAAGCCTCTTTCGATTTCCTTTACAGAGGTGGCTCCGGGTTGCCCGGGAGGGGCTTCCGGTGGGTTGAATATGTCAATTTCAGGAGGAAAAACTCCCTACCAGATCTCGTGGTCACATGGAGCCCAGATTGATCCTCTATCAAATTCTACTACCAAAACTTTACCTTTTTCAGGGCCATCAATCAGCGGATTACCTTCAGGGTTTTATACAGCCACAGTAACAGATGCCAATGGGTGTGAGGTGGTGGCAACGGGAAGAATTTCTGAAGTACCTCCATTGGTAAGAGTACCCACCGGTTTTATTCCTGCAGATGGACTTTTTGCACCGGTTTCCAATTGTTCGATTTCTTACACCTTACAGATTTGGGATAGCTGGGGCCAGGTGGTTTATTTGGGAAATCAGGGTTGGGATGGTTCAATCAAGGGAAAGGATGCCGTCATTGGTGCCTATACTTACCAGTTGACCTACGAATATTCCATTGAAGGAAAGGTTGAACAGATTTCAACGCGAGGAGTTTTCACCTTAATCCGGTAACTTGAGACGAATGATAGCGGGGCAGAATGATGATTTCTTTTCCAAAAAAGCTTGCTAAGTTTCTATTTGTCCTGATTTTTTTTGGACAATCTTCTTCCTTATTTGCCCAGCTCAATACGCTTGGCAAAGAGTTTTATTTTGGTTTTATAGAAAATCACGCCACCTCTTTTTTGCCGGTGACTGGCTCAGTCATTGTCACAGCCAAAGAAAAAACAACTGGTTACATCGAGTATAATAACCAAAAGACGTTTTTTACCCTTGAGGCAGGCCAGCAATTTGTAAAAGACTACGAGGAAAACCGGGATTTCATCCTTCATCGGAATTCGGGTGTGGTGGAGAAAAAATCCATTTACATCAATTCCACGGGCTTGGTGGCAGTGCATGCATTTAATAAGCGCCAGGCCAGTGCCGACGGTTCAGTGATTTTGCCCTTGACCGCTTTGGGAAAGGATTACTACATCACCTCGCATTACGATGAGTTTGAGCCAGGGCTGGATGTATCACCTACCAATAGAAACTTTGAAAGCACGCTCTTGATCGTCGCTGTGGAAGATGACACCGATGTGGAAATCAATCCGACTACCCGAGTGGATTTGAATGGCAACCCAGTGCCCGCTGTGGCGCCGATTCAGATTACCTTGGAAGCAGGGGAAACCTTTCAGCTGAAAGCGATCACCGGAGACCTTACCGGTACTCGGGTGAGAGTAGTCAATTCCTCAAATGGAGATTGCAAAAATCTGGCAGTCTTTGGAGGCAATAAAATGACAAGTGCGGGTGAAAATTGTGCTACCTCAGGAGATCATTTATTTCAGCAATCCTATCCGGTAAATTCCTGGGGAAAGTCGTATATCCATATTCCCCTGGCAGACAGGACCTCGGGAGAGATCATCAAAGTAGTCGCTTCCCAAGACAATACTCAAGTCCTTATCAATGGACAGGTACGAGGAACAATCAATCAGGGTAAATTTTTGACTTTTGAGTTTGGGAGAAATGACATCGTCTCCATAGAGACAAGCAAACCTTCTTCAGTTTCGATGATCGCCAAAAGCGGAAACTGTAACGACCAAAACGATACCTACTCCCGCTATGGAGATCCTTCCTTGTTAGCACTTAGCCCGGTCAATCAACTGATGAAAGACATGATATTCTCCTCGGTGAAAATCAATTGGGTCCGAACTCATCTCGTCAATATCATTGTCAAAAAAGGAACTGCCAATCAAACGATACTTAATGGTTTACCAATCGGCAATCAATTCAAACCGGTTCCTACCAACACCGCTTATGAGTATGCTAGAATCTCTGTCAACGAAGGAGCCAATCGGCTTCAAAATCCAGAAGGATTTATAGCCTATGCCTACGGTTCCGGTTCGGTAGAGTCTTATGCCTATCCCGTGGGAGCTACCTTGGAAGCTATTCAATTTGAAACGGAGACTACGTACAAGTTTAATGTGGAGGGTGATAAAGTGGCTTGTTTGGGTGAGGAAGGGACTTGGGAGATTTTTCCTGATTTTCCTGGTTTCAAGGACTTTACTTGGAGTTTTGGAGATGAAAGTTCGGTGAAGGACGGTAAAAAAGTGACTCATACGTTCCAAAAACCCGGAAAATATGAAGTCTCTGTTTTGGCCTCTACCGGGGAAGGAAAGTGCGACAGCGAGGAGACTTTTCGTTTTGAAGTGGAGGTATTGGAGGTTTCTGGTACACTTGAAGGTCCCGAGTCAGTATGCCCTTTGATTGATGAGTTTGTGTACACGTTTGTCAGCTCCCAACCAGTTGGTCGTTTGAAGTGGGAAGTGGTAGGAGGTACGGTGTTAGAAGAAAAGGATAATCAGGTCAAAGTAAAATGGGGTGCAGCTTTGCAGCCTGCGAAAGTAAAAGCCATGCCATTTACAGCGGCGGGATGCCCGGGTAAAGAAGTGGAGCTTTCCATTCTCATCACCGAAACGCTTGAACCCAATTTGCCTATAGGAAGTAGCGGTATTTGCGGTCCCAATTTGCCTTTGATTTATGAAGTGCCTTTTCCATCTCCGGACCGAACCTACACCTGGACCCCGGTAGGAGGTACGCTGATCTCAGGACAGAATACGCCCAAGGTTGAAATCCTATGGGATATCAATGCCCCGATTAGGTCTGTTTTTTATGAGGAGAACAGTAACATCAACGGAGCTTGCTCAGGTGTGTCTGAGATGCTTGAAGTGAAAATATACCCCGAACTGAAGCTTGCCACATCCACTGCAATTGATCCGCTGTGTCCGGGACAATCCAACGGAAGCATCCAGCTTGTGCCGTCGGGCGGATCGGGAAAATACACCTATACCTGGTCTCATGATGCCAAACTTCAGACAAACATGGCTACTGGGCTGGAGGCTGGAAGCTACACCGTCACCGTGAAAGACGCTTCAGGTTGTGCAGCGATCAGCCAAATCATAACGCTTAAAGATCCCCAGCCCATTCGATTGGATGGACCAGTGATTGCTGAGGATAATTCGTGTTTTGGAGGAACTGATGGGGTGTTTAGACTAAAATTGGTGGGTGGTACACCGCCCTTTTCTGCAGTGGGATTCACTACTACTTGGGATGGAACTTTCCTTGGAGTACAAGGAGTAGGACAGGGGAAGTATCAACTTACCGTGCTGGATAGCAAAGGCTGCACACTTCCTGTGGAGGCCGAACTCGTGGGCCCTGAAGAAATCAAGGTCGAAGTGGAGGTACTCAAGCCCGGCTGTGCGGGAAGTTTGGATGGTGTGCTTTCTTTGCAAATCAGCGGTGGAGTAGCTCCTTATCAGGTGGTTTGGGATAATGGAAAAACCGGAACAGTCCTCGACAAATTACCTCCTGGTGAGTTTACTTATACAGTCACTGATGCCAAGGGCTGTGCTCTGGTGGGATTGGCAGTTGTCAATCAAGCCGAGCCACAGCTGAGAATGCCAACGGGCTTTGATCCAAGAGAAAGTGTTTTTCAGCCTGTTTCCAATTGCAGTGTGTCTTTCGAACTCATGATTTGGGATCGTTGGGGAGATTTGGTTTTTGTCGGTTCGGAAGGCTGGGACGGCCGGGTCAAAGGGCAAAATGCACCGATCTCCACGTATTCCTACTTGATTCGATACACGTATCTGCTCGAGGGTGTCGCAACCACCTCTGAAAAATACGGCATTTTTACCTTGATTCGATAGGTTTTTAAAGCTCCTAATCCGAGGATTTGAATAGCTTTGCTAAAGCTAATTTTTCCCAATTCATGAAGAAAATATTGATTACAGGCGGTGCCGGTTACATTGGTTCTCATACGGCGGTGGAGCTTTGGAATGCCGGAATGGAGCCGATCATCCTGGATGACCTATCCAATACCAATGAGGATGTACTGGATCGGCTCAAAGAAATTACAGGAAAACAGTTTGTGTTTTACAAAGGTGACTGTAATGATAAATCGCTTTTAGAAAAGATTTGTGCAGCTCATCAGATCGAAGGCGTCATTCACTTTGCTGCTTTCAAAGCGGTAGGAGAGAGCACCCAATTCCCTTTGAAATATTATCAGAATAATGTGGGATCGCTGCTTGTTCTTCTCGAAGTAATGAAGGAAAATGGAATCCACGACCTGGTATTTTCTTCTTCTTGTACGGTTTATGGTCAGCCGGATGTCTTGCCTGTTACTGAGGCTACCCCGAGAAAAGAAGCCGAAAGCCCTTACGGAAATACCAAGAAAATCTGTGAAGATATTTTGGTGGATTATGTGAAAAGCAAGCCGGGAATCCGGGTGATTGCGTTGCGTTATTTCAATCCTGTGGGCGCACATCCAAGCAGTAAAATAGGGGAATTGCCCATCGGTACACCTCAAAACCTCGTGCCCTTTATCACCCAAACGGCAGCAGGTATCAGGGAGAAATTAACCGTCTTTGGCAATGACTACGACACATCAGACGGAAGCTGTGTGAGGGATTACATTCACGTGGTGGACTTGGCTGATGCACATGTGAAGGCTTTTCAGTACCTAGCTGAAAAAGGAGCAGATTTTTATGATGTCTTCAATGTGGGTACAGGAAATGGCAATACCGTACTGGAGGTGATCCATGCTTTTGAAAAAGTAAGTGGTGAAAAGCTCAACTACGTCATCGGCCCACGCCGTCCCGGAGATGTGGTGAAAACCTGGGCAGACACCACTAAAATCAACCAAGTCCTGGGCTGGTATCCTAAGTTTTCGCTGGAAGACTCTATGCGAGACAGCTGGAACTGGCAGAAGAGTTTGGGGTGAAATAAATAAAGCGGGTTTTGGCCCGCTTTTTTTGATTCTCTACTCTTCGTGCTAAACCTTGAGGAGTTATACTAGGATTTCAAATCCTGTGATAAGACCTCCAAATTTCAAATTTGGAGGAGCAGCGTTTGTAGGAATGCTTCACTCCACCACCCATAGGCTATCTCTCATGGTATAAGCCACTAGGCCTAGTCGCCTGACCAAATAGATTTCTTGCGGCCTTGCACCTGGACTGGACTGGCTTATTTTGAAGACATTGTTGTATTGCTTTCCGGAGATCAGCAAACTTTTAAAATTCTGGTAAAGGTAATCCTGCGTATCATCCACTGTGGAGTTGATTCTTTTGCCTACCAAAGTATCATTGACGATATCAAGCCGGAAGCCCATTTGCAAAAAATAGACATCCATAAATCCCAAGCCTGAGGTTTTTCCATAGCCTACTTTATTAGAAAAAGAGACCGATCCGTCTTCCGTGCGGTAATTCGATTGGTATAAGCCATAGCATTTACTTTGGCCAAGCTTCACTAACTCGGGCTCAGATGCTATTGTAAATGGCTCTGAAATCGTATAGGTAGAGATGATTTTTCTGACTTTGTCACCATTTCTGAAGGTATAATTGGGGCCGGGAGTCAATAGCATCCAATCCCTTGCCGGAATAGTAAAATCAAAACCCTCGCAGGATTCATAAAAGAGTTCTTCCTCCTCAGGTACACATCCCGCTGAGCCTATAAGAAAGGAAAGTAAAAACAAAAAAGACAGGGTTTTCATGGTGTAGGAAATCGCGTGGTTTTAGCTTATTGAAAATATAAAGAATTATTAGGCAGGTTATGGAAAAAATCTCGATTTCCTTTCTGAAACTTTGATTCTCGAGGTTTGTGACCAAATGAAATTTTCTATGAATTTGAAATCCTAGGATATGACCTCCAAATTTCAAAATTGAAGAAGCCCTGAGAGTATGAGCTTATTACCCCAATCTTTCACAGGTTAATCCGGAGTGTTTCCTGTTTTTAGAATTGATGATTTTCTGCTTTTCTACCGGTAACCAAATAAGATAAGGTTTTAAGTCCGATTAGAGGTGCTGTGGACTGTCGTCGGTGGTCAGTCGACGAATATCCGCGATCTTTAGAGCCGTTGACCTACTTAATACTTAGATTGCGGATATTCAAACTAGAATTAATTCAAAATCCTTCGCTATGCATTTGAAGCAAATGATTTCATTCCTCGCGCTACTATTCTTCTGGACTAATTTATCAGCACAAGTGGCGGATTTACCGATCACCATGCAGACCGAAACAGGCAATATAGAAGGTACTCTGCTTGTTCCTGAAAGTAAGAATAAGGTTCCGTTAGTGTTGATCATTGCCGGTTCGGGTCCAACTGATCGAGATGGGAATAACCCGGTGATGAAAAATAACTCCTTGAAAATGTTGGCCGAAGGCTTGGTGGAAAATGGGATTGCCTCTGTAAGGTATGATAAGCGAGGAATTGGAGAAAGCAAAAATGCAGGCGTAAGCGAAAGTGAGTTACGATTTGAGCATTATGTCCAAGACGCCCAAGCTTGGGTGGATTTTTTAACTAAGGACAGCAGGTTTTCCGAGATTATCATCCTTGGACATAGTGAAGGTTCATTGATTGGGATGATTGCAGCTCAAAATTCCGAAGTAGACAAATTCATTTCTTTGGCGGGAGTGGGTACTCCGGCAGGTGAAATTATCCGCGAGCAATTAAAGCCTCAACCCCCCTTTGTATTGGAGCAATCCCTTCCTATTCTAGAGAAATTGGAAAAGGGAGAGACAGTGGCTGAAGTCCCTCCCATGCTTTTTTCGCTTTTCCGTCCCAGTGTTCAGCCTTACCTTATTTCATGGTTTAGGTACGATCCTCGACAGGAACTTGCTAAGCTAAACAAGCCTGTTTTGATCATTCAAGGCACCACCGACCTTCAAGTGGGAGTTGCGGATGCTGAAAAATTGGCTAACGCAACAAAAAGGGCCGAACTGCGCATCCTAGAAGGGATGAACCATATTTTGAAGGAAGCTGAATCAGATCGTGCGAAGAACATTGCCACCTATTCCATGGCTGACCTGCCACTAAAAACCGACTTGGTTAAAAGTGTGATTGAGTTTATCAGAAAATGATCATGCTTTCTTATTGAGCCCTTACTCAGGATAATTCTCCAAGACAAATGCCTCCGCATTGCCAAAGCAAAAATCATCAACCCATTTTTCCACGTCTGCGCTGGATTTGAAATGGGCAAGGTAAGTTGCTTTTGGATCTTTTCTCGCAAGGTCAATTACCTCCACTAATTGATTGGCCATGGAATCGAAGCTTAGCACGGTGGGGAATGGATTGACCGGATCAATCAACCCTTCGAAATCAGTGCCGATGGTGAGACATTTCCAAATGGAAGTTTTTTCTGCAGTCGATAGATTCGGATTGAAATATGCACTTTTCACGAAACCTTCCAGATTTTCCCAAATCAGCTGAATGCTGTTTCGTTTTTTCTCCCTTGTCTTATCCTTCTTGATATCGTCTGAGGTGAGTCCCAAGATTCGTTGGTCAAATGAAAGCCCAATCAAACCTCGTGTCTTGACTATCACCTCAATGTCCTCATCGCAAAGGTTGATGTTCCAGGCATTGAATTTTCCCGAAGGGTCGGTGTAGTCGTCTTTTTCTTTTTTCTCAAAAGTGATATGGTCCTGAAGCGTTTTTATACCCGAATAACCGCAATGGGAAGCAATCACGGGAATTCGGTCACCTTTTGCCAGACGCATTTTCACCAAGTCATAATATTCTACGCGTGACCTAGCAGCCATGTGTTTGACATCAATGAGAATGCGGTAACCCAAGGATGGGTCAGGTTCGCCAGCTAGATTGAGCCCTAAGATTTCTCGTATGATGCGATGCCCATTTCTTCGAAATCCCTCATTCATATGCGGACGCTGCTTCATCAGGATTTTTCCCATTCCGGGAATCGAGTGGGCATGTCCACAGAGTCGATTGTCAAAGTGATGGGCAAACGTGATGAAAAATACAGGAACCTCCCACATCTTCTTGATGAACTGAACGCGGTCAGAGATGTCTTGCACGGACTTGACTCGGTCAGTACCCAATGCATGCGCACCTTCAATGGTGAGAATCATGGTGATTTCGGTATCGTCAGCCAAGGAGGTTTGTAATTCAGCTCGGTTTTTTGGGATTCGGTAACAGGCATTTTCTGCGACATAAGAGGCGGGATCCTCTTTTGATCTTTTTTCTGCCGCTTTTCTTTCTCCCAAAATTGCTCCAGGAACATGTATTTCATTCTTTGGGATTCGGATACCGGAATCTTTGATGACAAAATTTTTCTCCCGAGTTAGGGATTCCCAATAATCGTAATCAGGAGATTGGAAGTAATCCACAACCTTGTCCGGGATTCGCATGTAAGCAGTCTGGAGTAAATCCCTTCTCAGACCCTTATCTCCCAAAATCAGACTGGCCAGAAAGTGGTACCATTTGTCTTCTTTGATCTTAGGATCCATTCCCTGAACAAATTCTCGCTCAAGGGGATAAAGTGAATTGAATGTAAGTCGAAGGTTGGCATTCCAGCACTTTACTAGATCGATCTGACTGTAGCTGGCCCCCATTTTTCCATCTTCGATCGCTTTAGAATTGGAGGCAATGACGGTCCAGGGGCTGAATTCGCCTTTACGGGTAAATTTCCTTTGCTTTTCCTGCATCTGGAAATGTGCCCTCATGTGGTTGTGGCAATGCAGATCTGAAAATTTTCTCTTCATGATTTTTTAAAAATTGGTGGATAAAAGTGGAAATCTGAGTTGAATTGAAACTCATTCAATCCTGAATTCAATAACTTCAACTGCCTTTAAAACAGTATTTAAGGTCAAAAATTCAGCTAATAATTCCAAGAGTTGAAGCTAAATGATCCTGCTTTCCATGTGAACAAATTGAGAAATTTGATCAGAGGCGAAGGTCTTTTCCATTCACTTTTGCATTTTGATCCTAAATCTTTGCCCATGAAAAATCCAATCCATCTGCTATCCTTTTTCTTCTGTCTCTTTTTGCTTTTCTCCAGTAAGGATGAGGTCAAAGCGCAGCAAAAGGAATCTATTCAGGTAATCGCCTTTGGCTCTTGCAATCGTCAGGATGCTCCCCAGCCGCTTTGGAAACCCATCATAGCAGATCAACCAGATCTTTGGATGTGGATGGGGGATAATATCTATGGGGATTCACCCGTGATGGATACGCTGCGAGCCAAGTATGCCCGACAAAATGCCAATCCCGACTATCAGGCTTTAAAATCGAGTACTTCGATCGTGGGAATTTGGGATGATCACGACTATGGAATCAATGACGGCGGGAAGTATTTCGCTCAAAAGAAAGAATCACGTGACCTCATGTTTGATTTCTTGGGAGTGGCGTCCAATGCCCCCGAAAGGAAAAGAGAGGGTGCTTATGCTTCTTATACTTTTGGAGAGGGAGAAAATCTGGTAAAAGTCATTTTGTTGGATGCCCGCTATTTCCGCGATACGCTGGAGCGGATCAATCGGGTCTATCAAATCAATAAATCGGGAGAAGTATTAGGGGCAGATCAATGGAAATGGTTGGAAAATGAACTCAAGTCAAGTAAAGCAAAAATCAACCTGATCATTTCGGGTATCCAGATGCTTCCCACCGAGCATGCCTATGAGAAATGGGCTAATTTTCCTCAGGAACGTGAAAAGCTCCTATCCTTGATTGCAAGTTCGGGGGCTAAAACACCGATTTTACTCAGCGGTGACCGACATATTGCAGAGATCATGAAGCTCCAGGATGCTCGGTTTCCAAAGGGACTTTATGAAATCACATCCAGCGGACTCACCCATACCTGGAGCGGAATTGCAGAGGAAACCAACTCATTCCGGGTCAGTGAATTGATCGCTAAGCTGAATTATGGATTGGCGACGATCGACTGGAAAAAAGGAGAGATCACTTTTGAGGTCAAGGGGGAGAATGGGGCGGTATATGCGAGTGAAGTGATTAAACTTGACTAATGACCAATTCTCAATTCCCAATGATCAATTCTAAATGACCAATAACTATATCACTCATAACCCAAACTAACCATGTTCAACAGAAGAGATTTTATCAAAAGTCTAGGATTGACTTCAGCCGCATGGCTGAGTTTAGGGGACAGCGTTTTGGCTGATATTCAGCGCGAATTTCCAATCCAGAACCAACCCTTGTTGTTTTATCCGATAAGGATTAAGGGAAAGGTAAGTGCCTCAGGAAAAGGAATAGCTGGTGTATCTGTATCCGATGGACGACTTGTCGTTCAGACGAATGCTTCCGGAGAATTTGACTTGATTTCAGGTTCAGATCGGGATTTTGTATTTGTCTCCCTTCCTTCCGGATTTGAAATTCAGAAGCTTTCCAATGGTTCGGCTTCCTTTTTCCAACGCATTGACAAAAGCAAAACTGAGCAATCCCTGAGTTTTGAAATGAAAAAATCTTCAGCATCAGATTCCAACCACCATTTTCTACTCTTGTCAGACACCCAAATCCAGGATGAGTACGAAGCAAATCAGCTTCTCACCGTAGCAGCTCCGGATGTGGTGAAAACCCTTGCCTCGCTTAACGATCCGAATGCATTTGGAATAGGCTGTGGCGATTTAGTATTTGACAAACTGGAGCTTTTCAAAGAGTACAATCAATCCGTGCAGATGTACAACATTCCCTTTTTCCAGGTAATCGGTAACCATGATATGGATTTTGGAGTGCGATCCGATGCCTGGACGGCGAGCACCTTCAAGGGCCACTTTGGACCAACTTATTATTCCTGGAATCGAGGGGAGATCCATTATGTAGTGTTGGATGACGTGTTTTATCTCGGCACAGGTTCTCGATACATTGGCCATTTGCCTGAAGAACAGCTGGCTTGGCTCGAACAGGATCTGAAAACGGTCGAAAAAGGAAAAACAGTCGTCGTATCCCTTCATATCCCTACCATCACGGGGAATTTAAAGCGCTATCCTCAAAGTGATCCACTCGGCGGCACGGTCAGCAATCGGGAACACCTCTACCGAATGCTCGAAGGATACCAAGTTCATATCCTTTCTGGTCACACCCATTTTAACGACAACATGATCAACGGGCACGTGTATGAGCATTGTCATGGAACAGTCTGTGGTGCTTGGTGGTCTGGGCCGATTTGTCACGATGGCACACCTAGTGGCTATGCCGTCTATGAGGCCAAAGGTTCTGAGCTTCGCTGGAAATATAAGGGAACCGGCTTGGATATCATGGAGCAATTTAGAGTGTATCCGGCAGGATATCATAAGGATTTTCCTGATCAGATGTCTATCAACTGCTGGAATTACGATCCCGAGTGGGAGATTTCCTGGTATGAAAACGGAGTGAAAAAAGGCGCTCCAGAAAAGATTGTAGCTATGGATCCTTGGAGTATAGAGTTGCACACCGGGCCAAATTTACCGGCTCGACGCACTTGGGTGGAGCCCCAGCTGAATGATCACATGTTTTTCTTCAAGCCGGAAAGCAAGGAAAATCTCGTAGTCGAAGTGAAGGATCGCTTTGGGAACGTGTACTCGAAGCGGGTTTAAGGAAAAAGTACCAGAAACAAAAAGGAGAAAATGGATCACATCTTCTCCTTTTTGTTTCTTTTCATTTTCACGCGATTCACCGAACCGTCAGGGAAAATATAAATCTGGTATTTTCCATTTTCTATGATATGCGAAGGAACTTGTGTTTGGTATGGAGTAGTTTGAACCAATCGATCACTGACTAACACGGAATGAGAACCATCAGGATTTACGATTACTTGGTGAACGCCTTGGTCTATAATTTGGGAGGTTGTTCCATTTGCATTGACTAGGGTTTTGATTGGGCCGTTATTCATAATTACGGTGTGCGTTCCGTCCGGATTGACGATGACCTTGTGAGCCCCATGGTCTATTAATTGAGAAGTACTACCAATTGGGTTGACAATAGTTTTGACTGGGCCGTTCGACGCGACTACGGTATGCGTCCCATCCGGATTGACAATTACTTTGTGAGCGCCATGATCCACGACTAGGCTATGGGTTCCGTTAGGATTCACAATCACACTTTGGGCAAAAAGTCCTGTGGACAAAAGCAAGAAGACGGAATTCAGTATAGCTTTCATGGTTTATTTTTACTCCCAAAAGCAGTTTAAGGTTAGCCTCATTTCCAGAAAAACAGTTCGAATCGAACTATTCTATTTAGTCGCCAGTCTATCATATTTGCAGAATCTCCCGATCTGAGCCAATTTTAAGCAGGAATTACCTACCCAACTCTTACCCTCATGAATCTTTCCCATACGCTTAGATCTTTCCATGAACTTAGCACCTACGAACTTTACGCGATTTTAAGACTCAGGTCTGAGGTATTTGTCGTGGAGCAAAATTGTCCTTACCTGGATATGGATAATAAGGATCAAAAGTGTCATCACCTGATGCTTTATGATGAAGAAAGACTAGCGGCCTATTGCAGGTTGCTGCCAGCGGGTATTTCGTACTCTGAGATTTCTATTGGTCGGGTGATTTCTGCGCCTTCCCACCGAGGCACAGGTGTGGGGAAAAAAGTGATGCAACTTGGAATTGACTATTGCGAGGAGCTTTTTGGAAAAGGACCTATTCGAATTGGTGCTCAGGTTTATGCAAAGCCATTTTATGAGGCATTAGGATTTGTTGAGGAAGGGGAGGAGTATCTCGAAGACGATATTCCCCACGTGGAGATGGTCCGATCCTAATGGGTAAAAACAAAAATGGCTCTCTACACGGAGAGCCATTTTTGTTACTTGCAAACGTGATGTGCCAGTACTCGCTGCACATCATAGACATTGACCGATTTGTTAAACTGCTTGCGGATACTGGGCTGCTGCTCACTGGAAATCCAGATTTTCAATTCCGCATCCAAGTCAAACGTACCCGAAGTTTCCACACTGAATCGGGAGATGCTTTTGTAGCTGATCGAGATGTACTCTGTCTTGCTACCGGTGATGCCCTGCACATCGACTAGAATCAGGCGCTTGCTGGTAAAAATAAAGGTGTCTCTAACCAGTTTGAAGCCCAATTCAAATGATTCCCCTTCGGCTAACAGCTGTCCGTATTTTTTAGAAAGTTCCTCTTGGCTTACCGCCCCTGCATTGCCTAATAAGGCTGAAAATAGTCCCATGGTAGTTGATTTTGTTTTGTGTGTGTTGTCAACAGGTAATGTTGTTTGTTATTTTGGAGTAATCAAATCGATTACGTATCTCAAATTACATAGGTTTGGGGCATCCTTCAACTCAGGTTTTTTAAAATGATTAGGATTTAAGGGATTTTGATCTAATCAAACCCAAACTGGATTTATTGCCCTATTTTTGCGTTCTTTCAATAAAATCAGCTAAACGCATTGAATACTACTCCTTACAATTTCGCTCGAATAGAACAGCTTATCCGTCAGTTCAGACTGGAGAAGGATGAGTTTTTGGACTTAGTGAGCGAGGGGTTAAAGACCAAATTGAGTTGGGAGGATATTTTTCAGGAAGAAATTCAGCTCAATCACCTGAAAAGAATTGATAAGATTTTCAGTAAAGGGCTGTCCTATTATTTGGACCCAGCTCCACCAATCCAATCCAAAGAATCCAGTATTTTTTTTAGAAAGGAAAAGTTTGGAGCAGATCTAAATCTCGCCTCAAAAAAGATAGTCACCCAATTCGAGGAGATGAAGCTTTCCTTGTCTGGCCTGGCCAAGATGTCTGATTTGAAGATGGATCGGATGCTTCCCATTTTTTCAGTTGACGAGGATGCGAATAAGGCCGCCAAAATAGTCCGAGAAACTCTTTACCCGAAAGTGCCAAAAGACTCCAAGAAATTCCTCGAGGCTCTGATTGACAAATTTGCCGCCTCCAATATTCTTGTTTTTGAATTTGTAGAGAGCCCTAACTTGAAGCAAAAAGTCAATATTGATGGCTTCTACTTGCAGCCAAATGTCATCGTGCTTCGAAGAAATCAAGATTATTTCAAGCGTGAAATCTTTACCCTGGCACATGAACTAGGTCACTATCTTCTAAATCAGGAGGAAGTTGAGTCCATGGATTACGATCACTTGGCTGTAGGAGCTATTTCTAAAATAGAGAAATGGTGCAATTCTTTCGCATTTGCTTTCTTGGCAGGGGAAAAGCTGATTGAACTGGATGAATTACCTCAAAGCGGAGTATCCAACAATTATTCCCACGAAGAAATTAAAGCTATTTCCGATGCTACCCACCTCAGCTTTACTGCTATTCTTACCTATCTCGTCCGAAAGGGCAAAATGAGCGGTGCAATCTATGGCCGTATGAAAAAAGAGCAAGAGGATACCATTCAGGCAAAGAAGGATCTGGAAAAAAAGAAAAGAGAACTAGAGAAGGAAATGGGCAAGCCTAGCATGGGAGCCCAAGCCAAACCCATCCAATCCCCTTTGTTTGTTTCTGCCATTCAGACCGCATTTTTTGATGGAGTGATCAATGAGTACGAACTCTGCAAAACACTGCACCTCAAACCCGAGCAACTCGAAAAATACCTGAGATGAGGGCCTTAATCGATACCAGTTCTTTGTTGAGTTTGGTTAGGTATTTTTGAAGGCTAATATTGATGAAAAAAGCGCATCGTTTCCAAAATGCGCTTCTCAAAAACTGATTGTTGGATGTAATTCAATCCAAATAGACCTTTACAAATATCCGTTTGATCACTCCGTTTTGATCTAAGGCTTTGACTTTGATTTTAAGGTTTTCACCTCCGGACTTATAAAATGCTTGGGAGTGGATTTTCTTTATATAGCCTACCTGTTGACCTTTGAAACTTACCTTTACTGCGAATTTGTCAAACTCATTATCCGGTTCTTTTTCAAATGAGAGTTCATCGCCAACATTCAATGTTCCCTTTGGAAGATTGAGTTTACTTAATCCTGCCAAATCAGTCAAAAAGCATAAACCCTTGATTGGGTTATAGTCTGCGAGGAATTCAAAATTATCGGAAGGATTTAATCCCTGAGTTCGAGCTAGGAGATAGTATTTGTCATCTTTGAATTTTGGACTTATTTCCCAAAAGGAGAGAAAATCATTGATATCTGAGCGTTCAGACTTCATGATTCGTTGGCCAAATACCTCTAATGCAGAACCATTATAGGTCTTAGTCAAATCAGGAAATTCAGTATAGGCAGTAAATCCATCTTTTTGAGCTTTCTCCACGCCTTTGGACAAGTAAGAAAATCTTACCCCATCAGTGGCATTGCGCTTAAGGATCCCCACAATGTGGCGACGTTCTCCTAAGCCTTTTCTCCAGCATAAATAAATGTGGCCGATTTCTTTCATTGGTATTTGAGATGGATATCTCTGATTTTTTGATGGCGCAAAGCTAGTAATTCCCAAATCAATTCTTTTCTATCAGAAGGCAGATGTCTGCCAAGGCCTGACGATTCCATTACCTGATCAACTTCAAATACGATTTGTCTGATTTCACTCGAATCAAACTTATTAATCACTTTCGAGATTGATTCCAGAGTTGACTTTTTGAACTCCTGGGTTCCTAAGAGATTTTCAAGAAGCTGAAAGTGTGAGATTTTTTCACCGTCCCAGTGGATCTCAGCTTTGCCTCTATCCACATACGATTCTAATTGATCCCTGTTTTTCAACATTTGATCGATCTTTTCATCAGTCAATTCCCTGCCAAAGCAACAACCACTATCGTAAATTGGTGCTAGGGAAGTGTCTTTTGAATAAAATAAACTCAATTCTTCAAAACCACTGGCTACAGTTCGATCTTTCCCAAGTAGTCTTTTGAAAATTTTTTCGACAAAAGAGTTTTTTAGATCTTCCTCTTTAACCTGGCTAAAGGTTTTACTTATTTGGGTTGTTCGAGTAATTATCGCCCAATTCTCTTGATGTCTATCACTATTGCCAATCAGAGCATCAAAGACAATCATGTCGATGATTTTTGGCAGGTACTTTTTGAGTTTAAAAAAAATTAGTGCAGCCTCTATTAAATGGAAGTCATATCTGCTTCTAGCTTTTGTGTCTTCTGGTTTGAAATCAGGGTCGAATGACTGTAAATATTTCCCACCTTCGGTAAGCTGTTCATCAGGATTGATCATTGATTTTGAAATGCAACCCAAGACTTCTCCACGCTTAGCTACGTGATAAGGCAATACATCAAACCCTAAAAGAGTACCAACTTCATAGGCAATAATCTCGGACCAAAATTCGTACTTATAATCTTTTTCACCTTTGCGATAGGACTGCTTGAAATAGTAAATCTGCCCATCTTCAGGATTCAAATAGATTTTCTTATCCCGGGTTCCCCCAGTATTCCACCAAAGTTGTTCACTCCATTCATCGATGAAAAAAAGGTGAGGCATAGTTTTCTATCCTTTACTAGGACTGGTTTGATAAGTTTCCTGAGGCTCCGCCACCATCCCCAATTCCTCTTTTTCCACTAGGTCGCCGAGCCCGTCGAGGCGCACCTGCCCATTCATCAGCATCGGCAATAGCCAGTCTCGAAGCGAAGAGAGTTGTTGGTTTTGTTTCAGGTTTTCTAAGATCTTCGCCATGAACGGGGAGATTGTTTTGTGAAAGTTGTCAAGTATTTGACTGTCTGGTATAACAAATTTCAATTCCCTTATTTTCTCCTGAGATAGGTTATCCCTAGCAGAACCTGAACTTAGGTTTACAAGGAATTCATACAATGTTTCCAGTTTAAATTTTATGAAGTACCTGTACACATCTTGATTTGGCATTATTGCGCAAATAGCTTGATTAGTGCTGGCTTCAAAATCAATTAAACTCACCTTCCCCGCAGTAGCTCCGTACATTGCCATCAGAATGGTTCCTTTAGGAAATAATTTGGCGCTTGAGTTTTCTAGTCCTGCCTTGGTGATTTTTTTTTCTGATGAAATGATAAATGGATTATTCACTTCTCCGCTGTTGATCCATGGAATATTTCCATTTTCATAGTATTCTCTCTTATTGCTAAGTGGTGTTCCTCCTGATCCAGTTTTTGCAATTTCTTTCAGAGTTTTCACTTCCCACCCCTCCGGAATCTCCCTTTTCAACTCCTCATTCCAGACCATTTTGCCGCCGGAGCTTTTATACCCTTCGACTCCGCTCAGGGTGACAACGGGAAAATCAAACTGTACAAACCAATAGGCATACACCAACTTCGCCATCGCCTCCAGTTCCGCATTGATGCGGTTGTTGAGCTCGATTTTATCGTCGATTACTGATAATACAGAAGCGATTTTCTGTTGAGTTACAGGGTCGAAATCTGGAACTTCAAAATCTTCAATTTGAGATTTACTTATATGAGGAACTGATGAGCCAGTTTGAGTTTGGAACACATAGGTTTCAAACCTTGGGTTATTGATTAAGTAATACAGGAATACTTGATTATTTTTTTCCTTTGCTCTCACACAGGCAACCCGTTGAGCTAGAAGTAATGGAAGGTCTTTTTCCTTAACTCTTGCCTTATTTTTTCCAACCTTTGAACCGTCCATTCCAATGACGACATCATCTGGTTTTAGTAGATATTCTTGTTCTTTTTCGAATTTTTGATTCCAACATTTTATGGTATCCCATCTTAAACTCCCTTCCGTAACATTCTCTCCTCTAACAGTACGGATGCCATAGTCAGAATATTGATCTCCCTTAAATGGAAAACCAGTGATTACGTCTGCAATCTCAGAGAGCTTTATAAACTTACTCATACTTCAACCCTTTTAACTGGTTTTGAATTTCTCTATCAAGCCGATTTCCATCTTCAAACAAAGCGGTAAGCCTTTCTTCAAATCCATTAAGCTTGGCCTGAAACTCTTCCGCCGTGATATCCACATAGTCGATCTTGACTTCGAAGTATTGCCCGGCGCTGAAGCTGTAGTTTTTCTCGGCGATCTGTGCCTTGCTGACCACCACGGAAAGGTCCTCGACGGCTTCCTGATGATTGAAGGTCTCGATGATGCGGCTTTCTTCCTCCCGAGTGAGTACGGTGCGCTGGTTTTTGCCCTCCTTCACGGTCTGTCCCAGTTTGGAGGCATCCATTAGCACGATATGCTCGGAGTCGGCCATCTTGTCGAGGAAAAGCACGGAGACGTTCGTCCCCGTACTGGCGAAGATATTGCTCGGCATACTCACCACGCCCCGCAGCCAGCCTTGTTTGATCAGCTTTTCTCGGATGCTTTTTTCGATCCCGCTTTGCGCGGTGATAAATCCCGTCGGCACTACTATGGCTGCCCTTCCGCTTTCGCTCAGGCTGTGCATGATGTGCTGGATAAAGAGCAGGTAGATCGCCATGGATTCCTTCTTGGCCTTGGGTACATTGGGAATCCCCGCAAAGAAGCGGTCCTTGAAGCTGTCCTTTTCCAGATCGTCCCGGAAATCGGAGAAATCCAGCTTAAAGGGCGGATTGGAGACGATAAAGTCAAACTTCTGACTTAAATAGTAAGGCTGCGCGATGGTATTGGTCTTGATGATATTGGGGATGCTGTGGGTCAGGCCATTCAGCACCAAGTTGAGCCGCAGCATGGTGCTGGACTTTTGGGAAATGTCCTCGGAGTAGATGCTGCAATTCTGCTCGCCGATCTGATGGGCCAAGCTCATGAGCAAGGTGCCCGAACCCGCACTCGGGTCGTAGCACCGCACGCCTTTGACCGGTTCGGGAACCAAGATCGCCGCCATGATGCGGGCTACGGCGTGGGGCGTGTAGTATTCGGCGTATTTTCCTCCGCTGTCGCTGTTGTAGTCCTTGATCAGGTACTCAAAAATGGTCGCGAAGAAGTCGTATTTCTCCTCAAACATCTCCTCAAAGCTGAATTCAAAGAGTTTGTTGATCAGGGCCCGGCAAAAGGCATCCCGCTGGGAAGAGTCGGAGATAAACTGGCTGAGTTCGTCGAAAAGCGAGTCCTTGGCTCCGGAAAAGGCCTTGACGGAAAAGACATCGGCATTTTCGATGCTGATCTGCCGCAGGGTATCGTCAAAGGTCTTGGCAAAATCCGGTTCGGATTGCTTGTTGAACAAGTGGGAAATCAGTTGGTAGCCATGCAGCCTCGGCACATTGGGATCGAGCAGGGCCAGGAGAATCTGGTAGTCTTCCTCATCGAGGGCATTGAGCGCTTCGGTGAAGTTTTCGGCGGATGCAAGTTCCGGGTTTTGCTTCTTGACCTCATAGCGAAACTTGTCATTGAGAAACTTATACAGGAAAACCTGGGTAATGATTTTGAACTCATTGCCATCGTTGCCCAAGCCAAAGTTGGCGCAGACGCTCTTCAGGTTGTCGATGAGTTGCTTGGTTTTGGTAATAAAGGTGATATCCTGGGTCATCTAAATGCGGTATTGTTAAACTGATGGAGGTATTCGGACACGATTAATTGGTTGATGCTTTGGGTGGTTTTAAAGTCAAGTTTCATTTTTTGATCTCGCAAAAATTCCTGAGTCACGAGCTGCATCATGTAGCGGTTGAAGAAGGCTTCATTGGCCATGATGTCTTGGGAATTTTGGATCTGTTCGTCTGCTTTGGACTTGACATTCATCAGGGCAGATTGAAGCTGCACCTGCTTTTGAGTCAAGCCACCGCCTTCGGTCAGCCGCTTGTGCACCCGGGCAAACTTTTCATCCTGATGGTATTTGGCTCGGAGATTGGCGTTTTCCCGGTTGAGTTCTTTGGCTTTTTCGTGGATTTTGCGGAGTAAGGGAAGGTTTTCCATCAAGTCCTGCTGACTCACTTCGCTGAGGTTTTTCTTTTTGAAGATCCGCTCCAGTTCCTCCCGCAAACTTACAAAAGCCGGGTCCTGTTGGTCGAAATTATCCCGCAAAGATTCCCGGGTTTTGCGCAGCATGTCTTTAAACTGATCCGCGAGTACGAGTTCGCTCTCGGAGACCTTGATAAACTCAAAGACGATGTCCTCCAAAGCGGTATTGATGATATTGGTTGTGGCATCGGCATTCCCGATGTTTTCTACAAAATGCAGGTTATCGAGTCGGCTTTGAGCCACCGTCAAGAGGCGATTCCAGGTGTCAAAATCTGCCAATCCTTCCAATCCATCGTAACCATTGAGTGCGATCAGGTTTTTGAGTTCCTTGGCTGTTCGCAGGGATTTGACGATTTCCAGCAGGTGGCTTTTGTCGGTGATTTCAGAGATTTGTTGGGAAAAGATTTCCTTGTTTTCAGTATCAAACTGGAACAGCACCTCTTTGATCTTGGAGATATCCTGCTGAATTTCCTCTTGGGATTTGAAAAGGTTGGAATACAGCTCCATTTCATCCCCGAGTTGCTCCTGCAGCTCGTCGAAATACAGGCGGTTGGTGCGGTCAAAAGCGCTGGAGATATCCGCAAAATCGACCACATAGCCATACTTATACTTTTTGTAAGGCCGATTGACTCGGGTGAGCGTCTGCAAAAGGTTGTGATCCTGAATGACTCGGGCGAGATACAGCTTCTTCAGGCGCTTGGCATCAAAGCCCGTCAGGAGCATATTGTACACAAAGAGCAGATCGAGATTGCCTTTTTTATAGACTTTGACCAGGTCCTTTCGGATATCCTTGTCGTTTTCGTCATGTAGAATCAGTGCTGCTTTGAGGATCGGAGTTTCATTGGTTAGGTATTTCTCTTTGGGTTCTGCAGCAAGAAGCACTACTGCGTCAGTTTCCTGTTCCCCAAATCGTGCTTCAAAAAGATGGAACAGTTGTCTAGCCTGCTCGGAGGAATCGCAAACCACCATTCCGCCCAAGGTGGCGTCGCCTTGATCTTTTCGGAATCGGATCAGGTCGTCCACGATGTAGTCCAGCATGGCTTGGACAAATTTCGGATGGGAGTAGATTTTGGAGCGAGGGATGTCACCTTTTTGGATTTTGATTTGATCCATCAGCTCTTTCATCTCCATCTTAAACTTACCCTCGATCTCCTCCCGAATCAGCCGCAGCGTGTAGCCGTCGGCAATGGACATGTTGTAGTAGTACTTGTGGATGTAGTTGCCAAAGAGCGTTTTGGAATCGTATTCCTTGGCGACTTCACGGAGCAGGGGAGTGCCTGTCAGGGCGATTTTGATGGCTTTTTTGTCCGAGTTGATCAGGTTGGCGAGGTAATTTCCCTTGGGATTGTAGCTGCGGTGCGCTTCGTCCAAGAAAAATACCCGCTGAATGTGAATGTCATACTCCATCACCTCAGCTACCATGGCATCCGTGCTGAATTTCTGAATGTTGACTACGGTGATTTCCGGCAAACCCGAATCGTTGTGAATCGCTCCTGTGATCCGCAGATCTTTGATAAAATCCTGTCGGGAATTGACCTGATTGACTTTCAGTCCCCGGTTGCTGAACTCCGTGGACGCCTGAATCAGCAAATCCAACCGATCCACGATAAAGTAAAACTTGGGAATGACACCCTGCTTTTGGAAAAAGTCGGTAAGGAACTTGACGTTGTAAAAGGCCAAGGCGGTTTTCCCGCTTCCCTGCGTATGCCAGATGATGCCTTTGGTTCGTCCTTCGCTGAGTTTTTGGGCAATTGCCAGCGTGGCAAAAAGCTGAGGATAGCGCATGATGTGCTTTTCCAAACCTCTTTCTTCAGCCACATAAGCCAAGGCATATTTGAGGATAAAGGCAAAGCGCTCTCGGCTAAAGAGTGAAGTCAGGATGCGGTGTGTAGGCGTGTATTCGGATTTGTTGGTCAGGAATTCCGGGCTGTGTTTGATCACCATCAGATTGGTGTCTTTCAGGATCGCGTTTTCCTGTTCCTCGGAGATCGGTTTCAATCCTTGTTTCACGGGATACTCAGGGTCTTCTCGGAAGTAATTGAACTGAAGGTCTTTATAAGCAGCCGTGGCATAGAAAGCCCCAAACACAGGATCGACAATGCCATCCTCGTACTCCATGTTATTGGAGAACACCATCACTTGGGTGATATTGGCAAAGCGGCGGAAGTGCTTTTGCTTAAAGCGTCTGTTGATCCGATTCCGCTCATCGATGACTCCTTCCCGGTTGTGGGGCTTTTTGACTTCGATAAAAGCCAAAGGCATCCCGTTGATAAGCAACGTAATGTCTGGTCGAAACTCCTCGTCTCCATTTTTACAGGTCAATTCAGTCGTGACGTGGAAGGAATTATTGGAGAAATTCTGAAAATCGATCAGTTTGATACCTGCCCCGCTCGTCAGTCGCTGATAAAACTTTTGTCCCAAATCCTCATAATCCAACTCCAAGCTGATTTCATCTAGGATTCTCTTGATGTCTGAGGCATCCAGATGGGGATTGAGCTTTAAAATGCTTTGGCTGAATATGCCTTCAAAAATATTGGTGTCCTCTCTGCGGTGTTGCTCACTTAGCGGGATATAGGTAAATCCAAGCCGAATCAGGTGCAGAATAGCTGGGATTTTTACCCGTGAGTCTTCGTTGAATTTCATTTAAAATAAGTTGAAAAACTTGATCCCTTAAAGATATAAGATGAGCCCAAATCGTCACTCAGATTTTTTCGAAGGGTCAAAAAAAAGGAACAGACTCTCGTCCATTCCTTTCCTTTTAATCCGAAATCAAAATTCCGAAATCCGATATCCTGCATTACCACGCTATCCCATAATCATCTCCATAATTACTCGCACCACCCCAGAAGGTGCCATGCTTCCAATCAATCCAGATGGCGGTGATAGGTCCCGAGGTTTTATTCCAAAAGTCCATGATATAACCTTTGCGGAGTAAATCTCTTCGGATCCATTCCGGAGTGTCTTCTCTAAGCGTGATGGCTCCAGGGCGGATCTCATGGTCGCCAAAGCTGCTTTGCATTTGGTAAGAGTTGAAGTTGGGAGCCTCGACAGCTTCCTGCACATTCATGTCAAACTCGACCACATTCAGGAAAAACTGCAGGAGGTTCTGATCCTGTGAGTCTCCTCCTTGCACGGAGAAGGCTAAGTAGGGCTTTCCGTCTTTCATCGCCAGGCTTGGAGTCAAAGTCACTCTCGGACGCTTGCCAGGTTCGGGTAGGTTGTAAGGATTCAGGTTTTCATCTAGTACAAAACTCTGCATCCGTTGAGAGAGACCTACACCGGTATTTCCGGCAATGACTGCCGGGATCCAGCCACCGGATGGTGTCACAGAGACTACCCAACCCTCTGCATCTGCAGTTTGTACTGAGGTGGTGCCGCTTTGGAAGTCAGCTAGGAATTTTTCATCCAAACCTGCTTTTAGATCTTCAGGAGAAAGGGCTGCTACCGTTTGCTTGTTTTTGTTCAGCAGGTTGAGGTAAGGATTGCTTTCGCCTTGGAAAGGGTAGGGGTCGCCTGCGGTGATTTTTGGGTCATTGATCTCTCCGATCAGCTTGGCTCGTTCTTTTGCATATTCTTTAGACAAGAGACCTTTCATCGGGGACTTCACAAATGCCGGATCACCGTAGTAAAAATCCCGGTCTGCAAAGGCCAAACTCATCGCCTGATAGACGGTATTGATGTAGTTGGCTGAGTTGTAACTCATCGACTTCAGGTCAAAGTTTTCCAGGATATTCAAAGACTGAAGCAATGCGGGACCTTGGGTCCACTCCTGAAGTTTGTACACATCCACGCCTCGGTAGTTGACCTGCAGAGGCTCCTCGATTTTCACTTGCCAGTTAGCTAGATCTGATTCGGTAAACAATCCTCCTTGCTCTCGGGTACCTCTCACGATTTCTTTGGCGATGTCACCTTTGTAAAAGCGATCATAGGCCGCATAGATGGCTTCTTTTCGGCTTTTCTTGGCTTTCAACGCGGCTCGTTCTGCTTCTACCAGTTTGAGAAGGGTTTGGTAAAGGTCTTCCTGCACAAAGATTTCTCCTGCGGATGGAGCTTCTCTTTGTTCTCCCAAGTGAGGCAAAAACACCTTTTTAGAATAAGGCCATTCTTTGATTCTGGCTTTGTTGTTTTCGATGGCATTGGCAGTTTGGGCTTCGATCGGGTAGCCTTTGGCCAAATCCATCGCCGGCTTGAGCACTTGCTCCAGACTCATGGTACCAAACTCTGCCAACATAGTCATGATTCCACCTGGAGTACCCGGAGTAGTAGCCGCCAAAGGACCAAATTGGGGAGGATAAGCCATTCCTTGGGACTTGTAAAAATCTACGGTGGCACCGGTTGGAGCAACGCCCATGGCATTGATTCCGATGACTTTTTTGGTCTTTGGATTGTAGATCAAGGCTTGGGTTTCTCCTCCCCAAGAGAGCACGTCCCACATGGTGGATGTAGCGGCAATCATGGCGCAGGCAGCATCCACGGCATTTCCACCTTGTTGGAAAATCATGGAGCCCGCAGTCGCTGCGAGAGGTTTTCCGGTGATGGCTACCCAGTTTTTTCCATGAAGAATAGGTCTATTATTAGGTGTGGTACCCGCACCGAGGCCAGGCAATCCTTGGGCAAAAGCATTCCAAGAAATAAGCAGGAATGCCAAGAAGTAAATCTTTTTCATCTGTTTATAATTTGTTTTTCATTGATCAGATGGAATCTCGCATGGATTATAATCCTCCCTCTGTGTGTCGTTTGCGTCATGCTCGATTTCATGTGATTATAATTTGATTTTAATTTGCCACATAGCCTGTCCCGATCTTTCATCGGGAGAATGCCTTGAATAATCATTTCCCTGTGTGAGAAGCCATTCTTATGGGCATTTCATGTGGGTGAAGATTGGGGTTTATTTTTCGTCCATGAGTTGACTCATGATGGGCACAAATCCGGGAAATTGGGAATTGTAGTAGGTGAAGACCTGAAAGATAGATCCTGCAGCTTTAAGGTCAATTTGATTTTCTTCTGCGAAGGCTTCCATTTCGGCTGCTTTGTCCCCAAAAATCAGGAAAAACTCCTTCCGTTTTTTGGGTACTTCAAACATGTCCTTTCCTCTCAAGAAGTAATACACATTTCGCTTCACAATCTGATCGTTCCGGTTGCCCACCATAAGAGCCACATTGTAGTTGGATTCTTTGAAAACCGCAAGTGTTCTTCGCATCAATGGTAATTCTCCCTCCACCAGTACCTCAAAAAAGCCTAAAATCGGAGCTCCCTCATCTCTGAAATCCATCCCGTTCACAAAGTAGCGAGGCACCTTGTAGCTGCTGTCCATCCAGACAATGTTCTGAACCCGCAACCCTTGCAGCGTTGTCACTTGCAGCGATTCAGGCTCAAGAAGTTCGAATTGGTTGGCGTTGATGTTATATCGTACCCGGTAATTTTCGAGTACTTGCTGATCTTTGTAGAGAAGGATAGAGGCTAGGTTCCATTTCTTGTCGAGGTAAAAATTGCCTTCCACTTTTTTGGGTTCGGGAGGGATTCCGTAAAACATATTCCCTCCGATAAAATTGGGCCTCTCCACAAGCAAGCGGCTTACATTCGCGCTTCGGATGGTTTTTTGCAAAGCAGCGCCTGTTCCTTCACTGCCAAATTTGACTAAATACAAGTTGCCTAGGTTGAGGTCGCTGCTGATTCTAACAACCTTTTCATAGAGGTTGTAACCCGACATGGTAATTGCCAAGGTGTACTTCTCTTCAGTAATTCCTTTGAGTGAAAAGTTGCCGGTGGCCCCACTTAAGTCTCCGAATTGAGTGTTTCTCAAGGTTACTGTCGCCCCTTCGATAAATTCTTGCGTGTCGGCATCTAAGACTCTTCCTTGGATAGTAAAGGTTTGAGAATAGGCACCCAAGTAAGAGAATAGAAAAAGAAGAAAGGCAATTAATTGGCGATTGAAAAACAAGTCAGCTTTCATGGTCGGTTTTACAGAACTTTAATATAAACCAAACTCTCCCGGTATGCTAATGGATTTGTGTGGAGGAGAAAAAATGAAAAATATCCTTCAAGTTATCCTTTCTGATGCGAATAGATGCTTACCTATCGAGGCATCTTTCAAGAAATACTTCCCGCTTAACTTCAGCTAAAATCCTGTATATTTGATCGATCGGTGTTTTGCCGATTCCTTTTTACCTAATAAAATCACCTTAAATTGAATTTTCAGTCCTTTAATTTTGAGTCCTCTCTCCAGGAAGGACTCGATGCCATGGGTTTTGATCAACCCACCCCGATACAGCAAATGGCCATTCCGGTCATTCTTGAAGGTAAAGATCTCATCGCCTGTGCTCAAACGGGTACTGGCAAAACAGCAGCTTTTGTCCTTCCGATCCTCAACAAAATATCCAAATCAGGTTCGAGCACGCTGAATACCCTGATTTTGGCACCTACCCGCGAGCTCGCTATTCAAATTGATCAGCAGATCCAGGGTTTTTCCTATTTTTTGGGAGTAAGTTCTGTTCCTATCTACGGTGGTGGTGACGGGGTCATTTGGGAGCAGCAGAAAAAGGCTCTTGAAACAGGTGCAGAAATCGTAGTGGCTACTCCAGGTCGCCTTATTGCCTTGCTAGCAGGAGGAAAAATGGATCTCAGCACTTTGGAGCATTTGGTGCTTGATGAGGCGGACCGTATGATGGATATGGGCTTTTCCGATGACATCCTGAAAATCGTCAATTACCTGCCACAAAAGCGTCAAACGATTTTGTTTTCGGCTACGATGCCTCCAAAAATCCGTCAGTTTAGCATGAAGATCCTCAATAAGCCGGAGGAGATTTCTATTGCAATCGGAAAGACGGCAGAGGGTGTGACTCAATCCATGTATTCGGTTTACGACACGCAAAAGGAAGAATTGGTTCGTCACATATTATCCCAAAAGCAATATGAGGCAGTAATCATTTTCTGCTCGACCAAGGATAAGGTCAAGGCATTGTACAAAGTGCTGAAAAAAGGATTTGACGTGGAAGCATTTCACTCAGACCTCGAGCAGATGGAACGCGAAAAGATCATGTCAGCCTTTAAAAATAAGGCTGTTAAAATTTTGATTGGTACAGATATCATTTCCAGAGGTATTGATGTGGTTGGAATCGAGTTGGTGATCAATTACGACACGCCAAGTGATCCTGAAGACTATGTGCATCGCGTAGGAAGAACAGCCCGGGCTGACAAAGAAGGAGAGGCCATCACTTTTGTCAATCCAAAAGACCAACACAAGTTTGTCCGGATAGAAAAGCTCATCGGAATGAGTGTGACTCAAAATCCGCTTCCAGAATCCATGGAAAAAGGCCCTGAATATGCCGGGGAAAAGCCTAAAAAGGATTTTTCTTCTTCTTCTTCTCCAGATCGTAACAAGAAAAAGAAAAAGAAGAAAAAGCCAAGCGGTCCGGCTTCAGAAACCCCTCGAGAGCATCAAAAGCCAAGACCTGAAACAAGAGCTCCAAAATCGGATCAGTCGGTGGAAAATTCAGCTCCTAGGCCAGAATCAAAGCCGAGCAAATACAGCCAAAGAAAGAATGTGATCGAGCCTTAAAAATAGAATGTAGCTATTGGTTTTTAAAAAGTACTTCAGGTATCTTGAAGTACTTTTCATTTTTAAAACCAGCACATTATGCAAAATTTAAAGCTTAAATCAAGTGGTTCTTTTGTCTCGTACCTTCAGGAACTTTTGGGAAAACTCGGCTACCCAATCCCAGCTACAGGTTACTTTGGGTCAATCACAGAAAATGCGGTAAGAGACTTTCAGCAAAAAAACGGATTGGTAGTTGATGGGGAAGTAGGAGTTAAAACCTGGACCTTGCTCAATGAGAAAACCAAGCCAGCCCAGGTTTTGGGAGACAAGTTTCTCGGTGAGCAGGATCTCATGGACTTTGCTCAAAAACATCAACTCGAGCTTGCAGCTGTCAAAGCAGTCAATGAAGTCGAAAGCAGTGGAAAGGGATTTTTGATGGATGGAAAGCCTAAGATCCTTTTTGAAGGTCACATTTTCTGGAATCAGCTCAAAGAAAGAGGGATCAACCCGAGTTTGATCTCGAATCCTTCCAATGCAGACGTACTCTATCCAAAATGGACCAAGGCCCACTATGTAGGTGGCCCAAAAGAATACGAACGACTGGAAAAAGCCTCAAATCTTCTTCCTGACCCAAAAGTGCGTGAAGCTGCATTAGCTTCAGCTTCTTGGGGAAGTTATCAGATCATGGGGTTTCATTTTAAAAAGCTTGGATATGCATCCATTAAAGAGTTTGTGGATCAGATGTACATCCACGAACGAAATCAGTTGGAGGCCTTTGGTAGATACATTAATGCCTTTGGCTGTATTACCCATTTGAAGGCAAAAAACTGGGCAAAGTTTGCCAATTGCTATAACGGGCCCCTTTTCGCCCAAAACAAGTACGATACCAAGCTTGAAGCTGCTTATCGAAAACACCTCAACCGACCATGAAATTAGAAGAACTCAATCTCTTGTTTCAGAGAGATTTAACTAAGCTTGAACAAGAGCTTTTGAGCTACTCCAGTGAACATTCTATTTGGCTTATAGATCATCAGATTGCTAATTCAGCAGGCAATCTAGCGCTACATCTGATTGGTAATCTCAGGCACTTTGTAGGCTTGGATTTGGGTGGTTTTCCCTATTAGCGAAATCGCGAACGAGAGTTTGGTGCCAAAGGAGAACCTATAGAAGGAATCCTCCAAGAATTGCAGGAGGTGAAAAGAATAGTGGAAATGTCGCTTTTGAATTTTCCGGAAGAGCGATTAAGCGATACCTCTCTTCATGCCTTTTTTGGCTATCCCATGAGTATAGGATATTTCTTGATCCACTTGTATGGTCATTTCAACTACCATCTGGGACAGATCAACTATCATCGAAGGATGATTGAATGAGGTATCAAATTTTGTTAAAGTGACATGAAAAAGCTGATTTTCGAAACGAACGTCAGCTTTTTAGTTTACTTTAGATTATGCAAAGTTTCCTCTTAAACCTTTTATTGTTTTATGCCATTCTTTTTCTGACCAATGTACCAGCTTACTTTTTGGGACTTAAGTTTGAAGGAAATGAAGCTCGCAAGCGATTGTGGTTTGAGCCGCCAGCCTTTGTCATTCCGATTGTTTGGGTGATTCTCTTTTTTCTATTGGCCTTGTTGCGATTTAAGCTAGAGCAGATTCAGGCGGATGACTTATCAAGTATGACGTTGGTATTGGCATTTATCTGTGCTAGTTATGCCTATTACACATTGGGATTGGAAAAGTTAACAGGGATTTCCGCCTTAAAATTTGGTTTGGCTGGGAATGTTTTGGTGATTTTGGCTGCCCTTTGGGTTGGTCGTATGGTGTCAGACCTGTCTGCAAACCTTTCTTACTTGGTTTTTCCCATTGTAGTGTGGACGTTTTTTGCCACCATGATTATTTTAGGGCAGCTTCGTATGAACAAGGGTTAATGCGAAACTTCCCGCTGATCTAAAGCATACATCAGTCCACCCAATCCCAAGATTCCTAATCCTGCCAAGCTTTCCACTGGCCGGTCATAGATCAAATAGACCATTACGGCTGTACTGAAGATCAAATAAATCAACTGCAGCACTGGCTTATAGGGTGTCCTGAAGCCTTGTTCTTTTTTGATCCTTAAAGAGGAGTATACAGTTACCGTTCCCATCAACTGAAGTACAAATCCTGCATACAACATCACTTGCTCAAAAGATCCCGTAGAAAAAAGTACCAAACTGATGAATGTATTAAGCATAATGGCTCGAGTGGGAATACCATGGACATTGACTTTCGAAAGGGGCTTCCAGAGCTTGAAATCTTTGGCCATCGCATAGGTCACACGAGGACCTACCCATGAATAGCCCGAAATCGTAGCGATAAGTTGAATTCCTATAAAAAAGCTTACCCAAAGGGCCCCCTTAGGACCAAAAAGATTTCCAAAGGCGATGTCTGCTACCTGTACTTTGCCTGATAGTTGATCCACAGAGGCATGCTTAAGTAGGACCAATTGAAGCAGAATATAGATAACCATCACCGATACGGTAGCCCAAATCAAAGCCTTTGGCAGGTTTTTTTGAGGTTGATCTACTTCTTCGATGATGTAAGCGGCAGAGTTCCAACCTGTGTAGGCATAAAACACATAGATTAATGACACGGCAAAGCCGGGAACCAGAATTTCATTTTTCCATGAACCCGAAAAATCTAATGCTGTGGGTTCGACTTGGCTGGTATAAACAAAGCCGAGCACAATCAAAACAAGAACAAAAATAATCTTGACCAAGGTCATTAAATCTTGAAATTGGGCGGATCGGCTGACCGAAAACATGTGTGCAATCGGTACGAAAATCAGAAAAAACAACCCGGGAAGAATGGTTTCACCAAAAAGCGGACTTAGGTAATCATTCATGGCCATGGCAGCAATGGCTATTGGGGCTGAAAAACCCACGACCAAGGATACCCAAGCATAAAGGTAGCCGATGGAGGGATGGATAGTTTCTGATAAAAAAATGTAATCCCCGCCCGTTCGTCGGAAGTGAGTACCCAATTCGGCATAGACCAAAGCCCCAATCAAAGCCATTCCTCCTCCCAGTGTCCAAAGAATAAGAATGGTCCAGGTATTTTGAACCACAGCAAGCTGAAAGCCGAGGCTGGTGAAGACACCCGTTCCGATCATGTTGGCAATGACCAGGCCTGCGGCGGTTTTCCAAGAGATTTTTGAGGTAGGTTGCATTTGAACTCAAATTAGAAGAAAGGTGAACACAAAAAAAAGCATCCCGATTTTCGGGATGCTTTATTAAATGGATTTGAGTAGAAACTTAGTTTTTCACTGCTTCAAAAAGGTCAATTGGAGTAGCTTTTACCTTCTCTTCAAAAGCTTTCCAATCTCCGTTCATGAATGCATTTACCTTGGCAATTGCCTCTTCAGCGGCTTGTTTTGCCTGAGCTAATAATCGCTCTTCGGTAGCACCAGGAGCGCCATAGCTTGAGTTAGCATAGCTGCGTGGTGCAAAGAGACGAGTCATGGTAGTAGGGTAGAGGCTTCTCACGATTCCTTGGCCTTCTATTTTTGGACCATTAAACGCTTCTCTTGTGGTATCCAACTTTTTCTTGATGTCTTTAGCTGCGGTTTCCAATGCTTTTGCTTCATCGGTTTTGACATCTTTGATCATTGCGTTAACCTTGTCGATTACCTTTTGAGCATCGTCCAGTTTTCTGGTAGCTGCGCTGACTTCAGAAGAAAGTGCCTCGACTTTTTTGACGAAGACTTCTCTGGCTTGGAGATCAGCCAATTTTGTATCAATTCTAGGATCTGCATGAACCTTGATCGAAGTTTCAGAAGATTCTCCACCGTATTCAAAGACTACTTTGTAAGTACCTGGAAGTGCATCGCCACCGCTTGGTTCGAAGAAACCTCTGCTTCTTCCTCCACCTTGGCCACCACCACCAAATCCACCGGTCATTTCAGCGGTAGACTTGCGGTCTAGGTTCCAAATCATACGGTTGACTCCTTTGGTAGGAACTGACTTCAAGGTTCTGATTTGTTCACCGGCAGCGTTGAAGATTTTGACAGTTACTGTATCCAATTTTTCTTTATCGTCATTGATATAGAAGCTCAATCTGCCACCAAATGGTCTGTTTTCTCCAGCATACTTGGCAGAAGCCATGAAGCGCTCTCCATGTGGTTGCTGGATTTCAGCCTGATAGGCATCAGGAGTAGCGAATGCAGTTACTTTTCCTGCAGGTGCTTTTCCACCATTTTTGGCAAATGCTCTCAATGGACGAATGTCATCCAAAACATAGATCGCACGACCAAAGGTACCAATCACCAAGTCAGCTTCTCTTTCTTGAATGGTCATGTCATAGGTAGAAACAGCCTTAGGATAGCCGTGTTCCCATTTGTTCCAGGTTTTGGCTTTGTCGAATGAAACGTACAATCCGAATTCAGTACCAAGGAATACCAAGTTAGGTTCCTCGGTGTCTTGCTTGATTGAAAGGGTATATCCCCAAACCTTAGAATCATCTGCAATTCTGGTAAAGGTCTTTCCAAAATCAGAACTGTGGTAAGCATAAGCTGCAAAGTCATTGTTTCGGTAGTTGTTTGCTACCACCCAAACTTCACCTGCATTGTATTTGGAAGCCTGAACCTGAGGAATCCATGACGCTTTTGGTAGGCCAGTCAATTTTGCTGCAACATTAGTCCAGGTCTTGCCTCCATCGGTTGTCACTTGGAGATTGCCATCATCTGTACCTACCCAAATGACATTCTTGTCAACCGGAGAAGGTGCAATGGCAATGATGGTGGTGTGATTTTCAGCACCGGTGATGTCAAAGGTCAAGCCACCTGTCATTTGCTGACGCTGCTTAGTAGAATCATTGGTCGTCAAATCCGGTGAGATGATCTCCCAAGTTTCGCCTGAATCCGTGGACTTGTGAAGGAATTGAGATGCATAATACACCGTATTCGCATCATGCGGATCTTGTGCAATGGCTGCGTTCCAGTTGAATCTCAAGAACACATCTTTATCCGGATGGGTAGGACGGATGGTACGGTTGTGACCAGTTAGTTTGTCAAATCGGCTTACATTTCCTCCTTGCGACATGGTGTAGCCATAGCGTGAGTTGGAAGGATGTGATACCACATCAAAACCGTCCCCGAATGATACTTCCTGCCAGTAAGTGTTTCTGATGCCTTCTAATCTCCATAGGTAAGCAGGTCCTGTCCAAGAACCGTTGTCCTGCATGCCACCATAGACATTGTATGGAAGTTCATTGTCTACATTGATGTGGTAAAACTGTCCTACGGTAATGCCTTCGGCAAAAAACCAAGTCTTACCCATATCTCTGGAAATGTTGAGACCTCCGTCGTTTCCATTGATCAGTAAGGAAGGATCGTTTGGATTGATGTACCAAGCGTGGTGATCTGGGTGCACCCCTTCGTAAGAAAGTAGTTCGCGGAAGCTTTTTCCTCCATCTTCAGAAATACCTACTCTTGAATATAGTGTGTAAAGACGATTCTCGTTCTTTGGATCTGCATAGATTTCAAAGTAGTAGAAAGGTCGATCGCCAATTTCAGGTTTGTCATTGATCATACTGAATTTTTGGCCTCCGTCTTCAGAAACATATAATGCATTTTTGGAAGATTCGATCAAGGCATACACCTTATTGCTGTTGACTTTGGAGATTGCCAAGCCCATTCTTCCCAATTTACCTTTTGGAATTCCATTTTCTTCGGCGGTGAGTTTTTTCCAGTTTTCGCCACCATCCTGAGTCACATAGAGACCGGATGATTCTCCACCTGATTCAAAAAACCAAGGGTATCTTCTATGCTCCCACATGTTCACAAAAATCTTATTCGGATTGTTTGGATCCATGATCATTTCGCCTACACCGGTTTTGGAGTCGACATAGAGGATTTTCTTCCAAGTCTTTCCACCGTCTGTGGTTTTGTAAACCCCACGATCCTCCTGAGTGCCCCAAGGTGAACCGATTGCTCCTACGAAAACGGTATTGGGATCATCCGGATGAACGATGATTCGGTGAATGGCACGGGTTTTTTCCAACCCCATCAGCTGCCAAGTTTTTCCGGCATCGAGAGAGCGATAGACACCATAACCCATGTTGAGTGAGTTTCTTGGATTGCCTTCTCCGGTACCTACCCAGATGACATTTGGGTTTTTCTGATAAATGGAAATGGCCCCGATCGAGTGCACACGCTCATTGTCGAAAATCGGCTCCCAAGTGATCCCACCTGAGGTAGATTTCCAAAGACCGCCTGAGGCAGATCCTGCGTAGATGATATTCGGGTTTTCATGGACTGCATCGATTGCCGTTATACGCCCACTCATGGCGCCTGGCCCGATGCTTCTGGCTTTCATGGATTTAAACACATCCATGTTGACTTGCTGAGCCTGAACTGCAAAGCTCAGCATAGCCGCCACAATCAAAAGGTAGATTTTGTTCATTTGACTAAGGTGGTTTTCAAATTTGTCCTCAATTAAAGGAAAAGTTTTGGAATGGGAAGCTCGATTTATTCCAAAGGAAAATGGATAAGGGATAAAATGCGATTCTAATTTTACGGTTGGTTTGGGCAGACTTTGACTTTTGATTTTCTTTAAAGAAAAAAACAGTCGTATGATCAAAAATTGGATGAAGCCTGTGGTTGGGCTTTTTCTTTTTGTAGGAATCACTTCGGTTTCGGCACAAAATGGCCGATTCCAGCAGGCGGTGGATTACAAAATGGACGTCAAGATGGATGTCAAAACCAACCAATATACCGGAATACAAACCCTTAAGTACACCAACAATTCCCCTGACACGCTGTCTCGGGTGTTTTATCACCTCTATTACAATGCCTTCCAACCTGGAAGCATGATGGATGTTCGATCCAGGACCATTGCAGATCCTGATGCACGGGTTAAGGATCGAATTTCCAAACTCAAGCCTGATGAAATCGGATACCTTCATACCAAAAGCCTGAAAATGAACGGTAAATCCGTCAAATTTAAGGAGGTTGAAACCATTCTTGAAGTGGATTTGCCTGAGCCGATTTTGCCAAATTCTACCGTAACTTTTGAAATGGAATTTGATGGGCAAGTACCGCTGCAGGTGCGACGATCTGGTCGTGACAGTGAAGAAGGTGTGCGCTATTCCATGTCACAATGGTATCCCAAAATGGCCAACTATGACGAACAAGGCTGGCATGCCAATCCCTATGTAGCACGAGAGTTTTATGGGATTTGGGGGGATTTTGATGTGAAGATCACCATCGACAAGACTTATGTCATCGGCGGAACTGGCTACTTGCAAAACCCGAATGAGATCGGACATGGCTATGAAGATGCCGGAGTAAAAGTGGCTTCCCCGAAAGGAAATACCTTAACCTGGCATTTTGTGGCGCCAAAAGTGCACGACTTTATGTGGGCTGCTGACCCTAAATACAAGCATGATAAAATCCAGATGGCCAATGGTATCACGGTTCATCATTTCTACATTCCAGGAGAAAAGACTTCCGAAAATTGGGAAAAGCTGAAGGTATACACACCCAAAGCCATCGAGTATATGTCAAAAATGTTTGGTCAATATCCATACAAGCAGTTTTCGGTGGTACAAGGCGGAGATGGAGGGATGGAATATGCGATGTCTACCTTGATTACAGGGCAGCGCCCTTTGAATAGTTTGGTGGGAGTGATGGTTCATGAGTTGGCTCACAGTTGGTTTCATGGAGTACTGGCAACGAACGAATCGCTTTATCCATGGATGGATGAGGGATTCACTTCGTATGCATCTGGCTTGACGATGGCTTCTATATTTCAGCCATCTACAAGTCCTCATCGAGGATCTTATGCCGGTTATTTCCGGTTGGCTAAATCAGGACTCGAAGAACCCATGTCTACCCATTCCGATCATTACCATACCAACTCTGCCTACAGTTCGGCGGCTTATTCCAAAGGGGCAGTGTTTTTGGAACAGTTGGGCTATGTCATCGGATCTGAAGTAAGAGACAGAGGCATGCACCGCTATTGGAATACCTGGCAGTTTAAGCATCCGAATGTGAATGATTTCATCCGGGTGATGGAAAAAGAAAGTAGCCTTGAATTGGATTGGTATAAAGAATACTTTGTCAATTCTACCAAAACAATTGACTATGGAGTCAAAGAGGTCAAAGCTTCAAGCGTAGGAACTGAGATTACGTTAGAGCGAATTGGCTTAATGCCTATGCCTATCGACTTGGTCGTCACCTACAAAAATGGAAATAAAGAAATGGTTTACCTCCCACTTGTGATGATGAGAGGGGAAAAATTAGAAGAAGCAGGAATGCCAAAAAGAGTCCTGACTGAAGCATGGCCTTGGACTAATCCTACCAAAACCATTCAACTTGCCAAACCATTTGCTGAAGTCAAATCAGTGGAAATTGATCCGAGTAAGCGATTGGCTGACCTACAGCCTGAAAACAATAAAGTGGAGTTTTAAGGCTCCACTTTATTGATTTGATCAAATAAAAAAAGGTGGCTTAAGACCACCTTTTTTTATTTTCCGGATCAACCAGCGTTTTTCTTGTCTTGTACTTCAGTACGGATTTCTTGCGCCAGGTTTTTCAATTCTTGCATTCCTTTACGAACTCTGGTACCAGCTGCCTGATTTCCTTTGTCGTAGAACTTTTCGAAATCAGCTTCCAAGCTCATTACAAGATTTTTTACTTCACTAAATCTGCTCATAGTAAAAGTTTATTTTTTAGGTTGATGATAAGTTTATTGAGAACCAATATAGCCCAAATACTTTCTATTTCAATCCAGAGGCCTTTTTTTTTGATTTTTTTTTTATTCTCCAAAAGAAAGAGCCAACTCAGAATTTTTATAGATACCCGATGTGAGTTTATCTTTTACTGCCGCAAAAGCTTTCACAGTTTCTTCTACATCTTCTAGGGTATGAACAGCCGTTGGAATTAATCTCAAGATAATCATTCCTTTAGGTACGACAGGGTAAATTACTACTGAACAGAAAATACCGTAGTTCTCTCTCAAGTCCATAGAAAGTGCCGCCGCTTCACCAACGGTGCCATTTAGCACGACAGGAGTTACAGGAGAATTGGATTTACCAGTGCTGAATCCATTTTCATGAAGGCCTTTTCTCAAAGCGTGGACAATTTTCCAAAGGTTATCCTTTAACTGTGGCTGAGTTCTGATCAATTCAAGACGCTTCAACGCACCTTCTACGAGGATCATTGGAAGGGATTTTGCAAAAATCTGAGAACGCATATTGTATCTCAGGAATAAAATCACGTCTGCGTCACCCGCAATAAATGCTCCGATGGATGCCATGGACTTGGCAAATGTAGAGAAGTAGAGGTCAATCTGATCTTGTACACCTTGCTCTTGTCCAGCACCAGCACCTGTTTCACCCAAAGTGCCAAAACCGTGAGCATCGTCTACCAAAAGTCTGAACTCAAATTTCTTCTTCAGGTCACAGATTTCTTTCAGCTTTCCTTGGTCACCCGTCATTCCGAAAACCCCTTCAGTGATTACCAATATGCCTCCGCCGGTTTCAGCAGCGAGTTTGGTAGCTCTTTCGAGTTGCTTTTCACAGCTTTCGATGTCATTGTGAGGGAATACGTAGCGCTTGCCCAAATGCATTCTGAGTGCGTCGATGATACAGGCATGACACTCTGAATCGTAGACGACCACGTCTTTTCTGTCCAAGATCGCATCGATGACAGACATGATTCCCTGGTACCCATAATTCAAAAGGTAGGATTTTTCTTTGCCAACGAACGCTGCCAACTCGTCTTCCAACTGCTCGTGAATCGTCGTTTGACCAGACATCATACGAGCGCCCATCGGATAAGCTGCTCCCCATTTGGCTGCTGCATCTGCATCCGCTTTGCGGACTTCAGAATGGTTAGCAAGGCCCAGGTAGTTGTTCAAACTCCAGGTAAGCACTTCCTTGCCTTTGAATTTCATTCTTGGAGCAATCTCACCTTCAAGTTTTGGGAATGACCAATAGCCGTCAGCAAACTCAGAGTGTTTGCCCAGCGGGCCCATGTTCGTTTTTAATTTTGCAAATAGATCCAAAGCAGTTTGAATTTAGAATAGTGGGGAAATAAGACTTTTCTGTAAAAACGGCCAAAAATAAGACTATTCTGCCTTTGAAGCAAAAAACTGTTTTTTGAAAAAATGGACTCCAAAAAGCTCAGATTTATTTCCTTATTTCGTCTCAGGCTGTGGAGCCAACCCAAAAAAACTTTAGAAAAACATGGCAAAAATCAAGAAACTTTTGGTTGCTAATCGCGGAGAAATTGCCCTCCGAATCATGCGAACAGCCCGTGAAATGGGAATCGCTACCGTAGCTGTCTATTCAGAAGCAGATCGCCTTTCTCCTCATGTCAAATTTGCGGATGAAGCAGTCTGTCTGGGACCTCCTCCTTCCAATCAGTCCTATTTGGTTGCAGATAAAATTATCCAAGCCTGCAAAGACCTTGGAGTGGATGCCATCCATCCAGGCTATGGTTTTCTTTCCGAAAATGCTGCTTTTGCACAAAAGGTAGCCGAAGTAGGGATTATTTTCGTGGGTCCTTCCCCTGAGTCTATCGAGGTCATGGGCTCTAAACTCGCAGCCAAGCAAGCCGTGGCCAAATACAACATTCCCTTGGTTCCGGGTACGGAAGAAGCCATTTCTGATATTGCTGCCGCAAAGGCAAAAGCCTCTGAAATTGGCTATCCTATCCTGATCAAAGCCTCTGCAGGCGGCGGCGGAAAGGGGATGCGAATCGTAGAAACAGAAGCTGAATTTGAAGAGCAGATGCAGCGGGCAGTGTCCGAAGCGCAGTCTGCTTTTGGAGATGGAGCGGTTTTTATCGAAAAATTTATCACTTCTCCCAGACATATCGAGATTCAGATTTTGGGAGATCAGCACGGCAATACGGTGTACCTCTTCGAGAGAGAATGCTCTATACAGCGCCGCCACCAAAAGGTCATCGAGGAAGCGCCCTCCGCGGTCGTGTCTCCTGAGATGAGAAAGGCCATGGGTGAAGCTGCTGTCGGAGTTGCGAAAGCGTGTAATTACTATGGTGCGGGTACGGTAGAGTTTATCGTGGACGATAAGCTCAATTTCTACTTTTTGGAAATGAATACCCGACTTCAGGTCGAACATCCTGTGACAGAAATGATCACGGGAAAAGATTTGGTTCGAGAGCAGATTTTGATCGCTGAAGGTAATCCACTGTCTTTTTCACAGGAAGATTTGAAAATTCATGGGCACTCGGTAGAAATCAGAGTCTATGCCGAAGATCCCAAAAACAACTTTTTGCCGGATATCGGAAAATTGATCACCTATCGAAGACCTCAGGGTCCTGGGATCCGAGTCGACGATGGCTTTGAAGAGGGGATGGATATTCCAATCTACTACGATCCGATGATCGCCAAACTGATCACTCACGGTGCCAATCGCCAGGAAGCGATCGATAAAATGATCCGAGCGATCAACGATTACCGAATCACCGGCATTCAGACCACCTTGGATTTTTGTCGGTTTGCATTGCAACACGAGGCGTTTGTCTCAGGGCAATTTGATACCAAGTTTGTTGAGCGCTATTTCACTCCCGATAAACTTGAACCGGTTTTCACTGATGAGGAAAAAGAAATGCTGGCCGCTCTGGCAGTGGAGTTTTTTGAGAAAAACGACCGTAAAATCAATCCTCGGGAGGAAGTCAAATCCCTGCCCTCTACCAACTGGAAAAACCGCCTGATCTGATGGCTGAACTATTACCATTCAGAGCTTGGAGATACAACAAGGAATTGGGCAAAAATCTGGAGGAGCTGACTGCTCCTCTTTTTGATGTGGTATCTGCCAAACAGCGAGAAACGCTCTATCAAAATCCTTTAAACAGCATTCATCTCTCTGTCCCCCATGGAGAAAGTCCGGCTCAAGAAGCTCGAGTCATCCTGGAAAAATGGAAAGCTGAAGGAGTTATTCAGCAGGATCCTGTGCCTGGAATCTATGTGTATTACCAGTATTTCCGACTACCGGGTGAGCACGAGGAGCGTTGCCGCAAGGGTTTTATGGTGCACATCAAAGCAACTGATTGGGCCGAAGGTGTCATCCTTAGACATGAAAATACCATTGTCTCAGCGGTCAATGATCGAATGGATCTTTTGCAAGCCACCGAAATTCAGGCTAGTCCTACGCATGGACTGTATGAAGATGAAAGTAATGAGCTCGAGCGATTGATGGATGAGGCCATGGCTTATCCGCTTTACGAATTGGAGGATTATCAGGGCGTGAGGGAGGTGTTAGCGGTCATTACTGATGTGCAGACTATTTCCAGATTTCTTGATAAGCTGAAAGACAAAACTATCATTCTGGCGGATGGGCATCATCGTTTGGAAGGTGCGATCGCTTATAGAAAATCCCAAGCATGGAGATTTTCCGAGGCGACCTGGAAAGGGTATGATTATCATCTGATGTACCTGACCAATGTACACGGCAATCACGTGACGATTTTGCCCACCCATCGTTTGTTTTATGGGTTGGAGGTTTCTAAAGCGGAGTTTCTAGTCAAAATTCAAGACTGGTTTGAGGTCAGATCGATCGGAGAAGCAGAGGAATTGGCCAATTATTCTTTTCAAAGAAAGTGGTCCTTTGGACTGATTTGGGAGGATGAAGCTTTTGTGATAAAATTCAAGTCTGAGAAATTTGATCAAGTGAGGCCTGACCTCCCTGAGGTGCTGAGAAATCTTGACCTGGTGATTTTACACCATATATTATTTGAAAAGATCTTGGGATTGACTGAGGAAAAGCAACGAAGCTCGGATCAACTGGCCTTTGAAAGAAATTTTTCCCGATGTGTCCGTGAGGTCAGGGGAGGAAAGGCTACTTTCGCAATTATTACCCGCGAACTCGAACTCGAGCAAGTGCTTGAAGTCTGTAAATCCGGACAGGTGATGCCGCAAAAATCCACCTACTTTTATCCAAAAGCCCTTGGTGGATTGTTGTTTGCCAGTATAAAACAAGATGAATTTGACTATGACTATGGAGCCTTTTTTAAGTAAACTGAAGGATATTCGCATCATTTTAGCCTCCAATTCTCCCAGGAGACAAGAACTTCTCAGAGGTCTGGAAGTTGATTTTGAAGTCATGGTACATCCTGTAGATGAAACTGTACCTGCTGAGCTTCCAGCTGAATATGCGGCTGCCTACCTTTCCAAATTGAAGGCAGATAGCTTTCCCCATGAATTGAAAGAGAATGAGCTTTTGATTACGGCGGATACTGTGGTGATCGAGAATAGTAGGATTTTAGGAAAACCCAATTCGGAACGGGAGGCTTTTGACATGATCAAAAGTCTATCAGGGGCCACGCACACCGTCATGACAGCGGTGACCATGAAGAGTGCCAAAAAAAGAATCACCTTGGAAGATGAGGCCAAAGTGACCTTTCGGTTTTTGGAAGAAGATGAGATTTGGCACTATGTGAGAAGGTATCGACCTTTTGACAAGGCAGGTTCGTACGGTATCCAAGAATGGATTGGATTCATGGGAGTCAGCAGTATTGAAGGGTCCTATTTCACCGTGATGGGATTTCCGCAGCATTTGGTCTATCAGCAGCTGAAAAAGTGGTAACTCACCCGTGATCTTTTCCCGCAGGCATGTACTACCTCGACTCCATACAGCTACCTCAAGGCGATCCAAGCCGGTTTCCGTTTAGCATTCCTGCTTTTCAGTCTTTGGAGCAACTCCGATTTGAAAAGGCGATTACGGTATTTGTGGGAGAAAATGGATCCGGTAAATCTACCTTGCTCAAAGCCCTCGCTTTGAAAATCAATCTGCCTGCAATCGGAAGCTTGGAACTCGAGTTGGATGACACACTGAATAATTTCAGAGCGTTCAGTGACGGGATCAAATCCAAATGGAAAAATAAAGCCTATCGGGGCTTCTTCTTCAGAGCGGAGGATTACTTTGGATTTGTGAAAAGGCTGAGGAGCATTGATCAAGAGCTAAAGGGTGATATCGTCGATTTTGAGAAAAATCTAAGTGGCTACGGGCTCAAAGTGGCAGTAGGCGCGATGCATGGGCAGAAGGATGCCTTGCAGCGCAAATACGGAGACCTCACTCAAGTGTCGCATGGAGAGGGATTTTTGAAAGTACTGCAATCTCGGATCCAACCGGAAGGGATTTACCTTATTGACGAACCTGAAGCGGCACTTTCTCCTCAGCGGCAACTCGCGCTTTTTTCACTGATCAAAAATCTGGCGGTCAATGAAGGCTGTCAGTTTATCATTGCCACGCACTCGCCGATTCTGATGTGTCTGCCCGATGCGCAGATTTTTCAGTTTGAGGATCAGGTGAAAAATGTCCCCGTGGAAGACACCGAGCACTTCACGATCATGAAGAGCTTTCTCAATAATCCTGAAGCATTTTTGAGGTTTTTATAGCAAGAATTTTTTTCCTCTTATACCAAAAGGTTTCTACCTACGATAGGCTCAATTAGGGAATGATTAACCTCGCTTGGATTTGCTTTCAACCAATCCAAGGGCTCTAGCAGCAGCTCGTCGGAGAGGTCAAAGGTGCCAAAGTGCATGGGCACGAAGTGCTTTCCTCCCATCTCCCGAAAGGCTTTGGCTGCATCCATCGGACTCACGTGCACAGGATGCATAAACCACTCCGGCTTAAATGCACCCACGCCCATCATGGCAAAATCGGGAGATCCCATCGTATCGGAGATCAGTTGGAAATGCTCACCATATCCTGAGTCGCTCATGAAGTAGAAGCTTTTGTCATCACTTTCTATAAAAAACCCACCCCAAAGCCGCTGATTGGTATCCAGTAAACCACGTCTGGACCAGTGCCGAGTAGGCACAAAGGTGATTCGAAGCGATTCTTTTATGTCATAGGATTGAAACCAACCGGCTTCCTGAATCTGATTTTTGGGGATCCAAGGTTGTAGCAGAGAGGTCATGCTCAGCCCTGTCAGGACTTTGGCATTGGGCAGAATCGTTCCGAGTAGCTTCAGCGTAGCTTCGTCGCAATGGTCCCGATGATCATGTGAGATGAGGATGTAATTCACATCCCGCAACTGTTGAGGATCGATGGGCAGTTCTGAATAGCGTTTCAGCACCCAATTGTCCAGCCAAACGGGGTCAGTCAGTAGGGTAACTCCACCGATCCGAATCAGGTAGCTGGCATGTCCGAGCCAAATGAGCTGGTCTTTGCCATTATTGGGGAGTCCGTTTATTTTCTCCACAGTCAGCCTTTTGGTATCCTTTTTCTTTTCCTCTTCCTGGGGATTTCCTCCAAGCTTCCATTTCAGTACTTCATACATGCTCGAGCTGAAGGGATGATGAAGGTTTTGGAAGGTGCCATCGCTGCGGAGCGGGGTGCCTTTCCAGTCGCTTGGCTTTTTAAAGTAGGGCAGTTTGGGATTGGAGGTATAGCTCACAGTGATTTCTTCTTCGGGACTGAGGTAATACATCAGGGCACTGGCAGGTACGATTCCGGCTAGGCCTGTAAGAAAAGTTCTTCTTTTCATAAAATCTCTTGATGAATCGCTAACAGCCTTTTTTTAAAGAAAGTTTGAAAGGGAATAATTTCAAATGCTTTCTGATTTCAATACTACTTCCTGATGAAGTTTTGCACCGACATGAAGTAGGGCATTTGGTAGAAATTCTGATCAAAATACACTTGTGTACCGCATCCAAAATGGGTGAAAACCGGGTTTAGGATGTTTTGTCTGTGACCGGGTGAGTTCATCCAAAGCCTGACTACCGTCTTGGCAAAAGACAAATAGGTATGGGGTGGAATCGGTGCAGAATACGATGCCGCTAAGTAGGTGAATTCTCCTGGAACCCTCGGTTTGGCTACTTTTTTACCTTCTTCATACTGTATTCCAAACGTACTGCTGATGTTTTCTCCTAGGTATTTGGGATTAATTCCTTGTTTATTGAGCCGATCTCTGAGTGTTCTTTTGAACTTTATTGGGCTGGTATGGGAATAAAATCGATGAGTGACCATGTCTTTGGCGTGTCCTTCTGCCGCCAACTGTGCTTCTTTGGAAAAGGAAAGGGGAGGTAAATTTTGTTGGACTCTTTCGGCATTAGTCAGGTGAAAAATAGCGGCATGGAGCAGGGGATAATCGACATTTTGAAAGGTGATAGGTTCGTTCAGTGAAGTTAGATTGAAAAACTCAGAAGGGGGCAATCCATAAAAATCTCCATCTATTTTGGTTTGGGAGAATCCATTTAAAACGATCAAGAAAAGAAGGATTGGAAGTGCTTTTTTCATGCCTACCAAAAGACGAAGTTTAGCTCTTTTTATTTTCTTTCTTTCGCTAAATCTTTTCCAAAAAAAGCCTCTCGTATAGAGAGGCTTTGGTTTGTCAGTTGTCCTGAGGGATATTCAGCAAAAGCTGAATGACTTCTTTTGGTGTGCAGGCCTTACCCAAAAGTTCATCTTGTAGAAATACTTTCAGGTTATATTCCAATTCAAAAATGAGCCCATTGACAAAGACCGGATCCATATTGAGCTGTTTTATAAAATGATCGTGCTTTCTCGGACCCGCTAACGTGATGCCGTAGGAGTGAAAAATCTCCACCGCTTTTTTCAATTGTGAGAATTGTTGGTTCATAGTTTTCAGATTTTTGGAGGTAATAATTTATACATCACTGGGGTGACTACTCTGGATAATACGGTTGAGCTGATCAATCCTCCGATCAGCACGATAGCTAACGGTGAGATTAACGGATTAGTACTGAGTGCTATCGGAATCAATCCTCCAATAGCGGTAATGGTGGTAAGCACGATTGGTAAAAACCTCACTTCACCTGCCTCACGGATGGCTTCATCCAGTGGCTTGCCTTCCTGTCTCAGTTGATTGGTGAAATCTACCAACAGGATAGAGGTTTTTACCTCAATTCCCGCTAACGCAATCAGGCCAATAATCGCTACAAAGGACAGAGAGTTCCCTGTAATCCAAAGTGCAATCAACGCCCCAACCATACCGAGTGGAATCACGGATAAAACGATGATGGTACTCTTAAAGGTTTTGAAAAGCAAAATTAAAACAGCGATGAATAGGAAGACGGTGACTATGATAACGGTATTGAAGCCGGCAAAGGACTCCTGTCGGGTCTCGTATTCACCGCCCATTTTGTAGGAATATCCATCGGGAAGTTCCATTTCATTCATTTTTGCAATGACGTCTTCGATGACACGATCCGCCAAAACTCCCTGATTTACAAAGGATGTTACCGATACAGATCGCTCTTTATTGAAGTGGTCAATAGACAAGGTGCTACTTTCAAAGGTTAAGTTGGCTACCTGAGAAAGTGGGATTCCTACCCCTTGAAAGTTATTGACATACAGGTTGTCAAAAGATGTTAACGTAGCTCTTTCGGGTCGAGGAGAAGTCACTAGGATACTTCGCTCGATGTCATTTTGGTCGGTGAATGAACCCAAGTTCAATCCTGCTAAAGCTAAACGGACGGTTTGGTCGATGTCAGCGGTATTAATTCCGAGTTGACGGGCTTTGTCCTTGTTAATGTCGACTTTGATGTCTGTTTTTAAATTAGCTACGGGGTTGTTGACGTAAATCGTACCAGCTGTTTGCTTGAGCATGGATTCTACTTTTAGGGCAAGATTTCTCAGCGTATCCAAGTTTTCACCTGATAGTCTTACTTCTACAGGCGCGGTCACCGGTGGGCCCTGCTCAAAGTTTTTCACTTCCACTTTTGCACCGACAATTTGAGAGAACTTGGCTTTGAGCTCTTCGATGATTTCCATTTTTCGGGGAGGAGAGGTTTCCGGCTTGAGCTGGACAAAAATCTGCCCGTAGTCGGTTCGCTCATTTTCAGGAATCTCGTTGTAGTAGATTCTTGGATTTCCTTTTCCCACGTTGGTGGCAAAATTCAATAACTCCGGTATACCTGATAATTCACTTTCTACTTTTCGGGTGATCTCATCCGTAGTGGTCAGGTTGGATTGCAAAGAGGTGGTGATGTTGACCAAGAACTGCGGTTTTTCCGAAGGCGGGAATAAGCTGAATCCGATCACCGGAAATAGGCTTAAGGATCCTAGAAAGACAGTTCCTGCAATCACCAAGGTTGCCACAGGTTTCCGGAGTGCTTTCTCCAATAGCGGAGCATAGCTGAGTTGGATTCCTTTTTGAAACCAGTCATATACTTTGTTGGTATGATCCGGACCTTTGTCTTTGAGCATCCAGGTAGAAAGAAATGGAATGATGGTCAGCGAGACCAGCATCGAGGCCAACACACTCATGATGACTGCCATCTGCAAACTGCGGACAAAGTCACCCGAACCCTCAGGAAGGAAAACCAAAGGCAAGAAGGCAATGATCAGGGTCACGGTACAGCCTACCACCGAAAGTGAAATTTGCTTGGTTGCTTTTAAGGCGGCTTCTTTTTTGGAGTATCCCACGCGAATCCAGCGTTCAATGTTTTCCACCACCACAATGCTATCATCTACCAAAAGCCCCAAGGCGACCACCAAGCCCACAATGCTCAGCTGATTTAGCCCATAGCCCAATGCATTGAGCAAGACCAATCCGATCGCAAGGGAAAGGGGAATTGAAATCATCACTATGATGGAGGCTCTGTTACCCAGCGGGAGCAAGGTGATGAAAACCAAGGCGATGGCGATCAAGAAATCTATTCCCAAACCACTCAGGCGTCTGTTTACATAGTCAGCCTGATCAAAGGCCACGACCAAATCGATGTTTTCGGGAAGCTGTTTTTCTACTTTTTCAATCGCTGACCGATAGGTTTCCTGCACTTTGGAAATGTTATTTCCCTCTTTGAGTGCTGCAGTCACAAAAACCGACCGATAGCCATTCAACCGTGTCAAATGCTTGGACTCCTCAAAATCCTCGTAAACAGCTGCTACATCTTTTAGCTTGACGTTTTTTCCTTGAAAACTGTAAATGATGGTTTCGGCTATCTCCTCGGTAGTAGTATAGTTACCGCTGGTTTTGACATTAAAAGATTTGCTGCCTGCTTCTACCTGCCCACCGGGAATGTTGCTCAGTTCGCTTTGGATACTTCCCAAAATGGCATTGAGCGGAATATTCATTTCAGCAATTTTTTCCAGCCGAAGATCTACCCGAACGAGCTGATCTGGTAGGCCGAATAAATCCACCTTTTTCAGTTGTGTGATTTTTTCCAACTCATCCTGCAGCAATTCCCCTGATTTTTTCAGGCTTTCTCGGGATGCATTTTCGCTGATCAGGGCAATCTGGAGCACATTCACATCCGATGGACGGACTCTGTTGATCTTGATGGAGAAGATATTCTCAGGTAACTCAGGGCGTACTGCGTTGACTTCCCTGACGAGTTCTTGATACTTTTCGTCTACATCTTCATTGTAGTTGTATTCCACAATCATTACCGCAACTCCGTCTTTGATTTCGGTTTTGATCCGCTTGATGCTTTCCAGCGCATAGATGGCCTCTTCCAATGGATCGACCACGAGCTCTTCCATGTCTTCGGGGCTGGCACCGGGATAAATTACAATCACGGGAAACTGCGGAGAATCGATCACGGGATCCTCGCTTCTCGGCATGTTCAGAAAGGTGGTCAATCCCACCGCCACCGTCATCAGGAAGATGACCAGTGTAAACTGATAGTTCTTTACAGCAAAATCTGAGATTTTCATTTGTTCTTGATTTCGATTGTAGAACCATCTGCCAAATATGCACTGCCTGTCACGATGAGCTGTGTATAGCCTTCCAGGCCAGAAATCACTTGCACGGTATTTTGAGAGATCTTACCCAGTTTGATTTGGATTTTCTTGCAGGTTTTTCCATCTGCAGTCACAAACACGTAACCTGTATCACCCTGAGCATCCAAGAGTGCTTGGTAAGGGATTTGCCATCCGTCTTTTCGGGCAGGTGGAGAGAGGGTGACTTTTCCAAACATTCCTGCGGCTAGTTTAAGTCCGCTCTTCGAAGTAGGACTGACTTCGATCCAGTAGGTGCCTGTATGAGGATCTGCGGCTTGACTCCTTCGGATGAGGGTGCCACTTACTCCGGTTTCACTGGTAGCTGGATAAATGGTGGCAGAGTCTCCCAAAGAAAGTTGGTTCCATTGCTGGTCAGTCACTGTAGCCTGAAGGATCCAATTATCGTCCTGTGCCCCATTGACTTGCAGGACTGGTGCTCCCGAGGCAATCAATTGTCCAGCGTTAGCGAATTTTCGGAGAACGAAGCCGCTTTTTGAGGCTCGGATTTGTGAATAGTTCAGGTTAAACTCCGCTGTTTTTACTTGCTGAGCAGCGATATCCAATCCTGTTTTTGAATTTTCCAGCTGCTCCAAGGTGGCCACGCTGTCCTTGAATAATCGCTCTACGCGCTGCTGATCTCTCAGGGCCTTTTCGTAAGCTAGTTTGGCTTGAGTCAGGCCAGCCTGAATTTCAGTCAAATCTAGGGTGGCAAGGACTTGTCCTGCTTTTACTGCATCCCCTTCGTTTACAAGAATTTTGGAAATGACTCCTCCGATTTTGAAGGAAAGTAACGTTTCATCTTTGGTAGTAAACGTGCCGCTGGCGGTGATTTCGGAGGAAAAGGAACCCGGTTGCAAGGAAATCACCTCTACAGGAATGGCAGCTCCTTTTTGGGGAAGTGAAGATTCCGTTTCAGTTTTGCCGCAGGCTACACTTAGGCCTGTGACTAGGAGTAAGATTACTTTTGAAAAATGGTTCATGGCTTAGGAGTTACAGAGTGGAGTTGTCTTTCTAGTTGGGCGTTTGCTTTGAGCAGTTTGTAGGTACTTAGGTTTTTTTGGAGGGAAGCAGTGGTCAGTTGATTGCGGGCATCAATGAATTCGATCAGCGAATTGACTCCTTCTCGGTATCCTCGCTCCACCAGTCTGAAATAGGCAGTGGCTGAGCTGAGTTTTTTGGTGGCGGATTCCAAGGCGGCTTTTTGACTGATTAATTCATTTTTTGCCAGCTGAAAGTCCATTTCCAACTTTTGATCGAGGAGTTGCTGTTGGTTTTGGAGGGATTGAATGCCAAGCTGAGCACGTTGGATCTGATTTCTGTTTCGATTGCCTTGGAAGATGGGTACACTCAGATTTAGCCCCCAAATCAAGTACCTGGACTGGCTGTCAAATCTCCAGTCAAAAGCCTGCGACCCTAAGTCAGCAAAGGTGTTTAGTTTGGGTACCCAAAAGTTCTGATTTGCTTTCAAGGCAGTCTGCTGAATCAAGGTGGCCGTTTGCACTCTTAGACTTTCCGGTCTTCCTTGAATGGAAAATTCACCAGATTCACTCATCAACTCCAAAGAGGATTGAGATAAATCCTCTTTGTTGATTTCGGAATTCATAGGCCGGTTGAGCAGGAAATTGAAATAGTTGGCCGCGTTTTTCTGTTGGTTTTTGGCCTCGATGAGCATGGCTTCGATGCTTTCTACTTCACTTTCTGCACGAAGAACAGCAGCCGGAAGTGCTTTGCCGTTGGCCTGGAGCGATAGATTTACTTTTAGGTTTTGCTCCACCAGGCTTTTACTGCTTTCAATTACTTCCACCGCGGTGCTTGCCATGCAGTAGTTGTAGTAGGCGGTTTTGATGTCCTGAATCAGATTTGCGCGATAGATGGCCAGTTCGTATTCGGAAAGCAAGGTCTGATTTGCCCGGATTTGCTTTTGAGCCATCAGGTCGCGGTTATACAAAGGCATCGAAACCCGAAATCGAGCATCATAAAAGTTATCCGGCAGAAACTGTTCAGAGACATTTTCCAGCTGTGGAAAGGCACTGGAGCCGGTCAGTTGGTTGAGTGTAGTGTAAACTGGATTCAACAGATTACCTATCGGAATATCAATGGTTCGTCCGCCACTGGCCAGGGTGTAATTGCCATTGAAATCCAAGGAAGGCAGAAAGTAGCTTTTGGCATCTTTCAGATCGAGGAGACTTCGCTCCAAGTCAAGATTTTTTTCCTTGAGGACCAGATTGTTTTTGATTCCTTCTTCGAGGTAACTGTCCAAGATAGACTGAGAGTAACTCGTCGAAGGATAAAAAGCCAAGTATCCCAAAAGAATTAGCAAGGATTTTTTCATAGATGATTATTCAGTGTTTTTAAATTAAACAGTGTTTAATAATGGGGTAAATTTTTTTAGATTCGATCCAGCATTTTAAAGAACTCTTCCAATCCTTCCTCCACGATGGTATGCTGCCGCTCAGGCAGAATGACTTCGCAGCGTTTTCTGATGTTTAGAGAGACCATACCATGGACAGTAGACCATATCATGTAGGAAAGTGCCTCCGTATCGTGACCCTGGAAATACCCTTGGCTCATGCATTCTGCAATGGTGGATCGGAGGTAATTAAACGTGCCGCCACCTTCTTTCCAATCGTCATGTTCGGAGTTGGCGACGTGATCGATGGGGGCTTCTTTGATAAACATAAGATCGTACATGTCAGGGTTTTCCATAGCAAATCTTACATAAATACTTCCCATTGCTTTGAGTCTTTCCAATGGATTTCTCACTGAGGATAGCACGCTCATTTTGCTCATCAACTGGCTAAATCCTCCCTGATGCAGCGAATGAAAGATCTCGTTCTTATCTCTGAAATAATGGTAAATGATCCCTGGACTGTACTCGATCAGATCAGCGATATTTCTGATGGAAGTCTTATCGATTCCCTTTTGGAGAAACAAGGTTTTGGCTGCCACGAGGATTCTCTCGCGTAGCTCTTCTTTTTCTCTTTCTTTACGATCGCTGATTCCCATTTTTCTATTGAACGTTCAAATGTAATTAAACAGTGTTTAATTTAGCAAATGTTTTTAAAACTTTTCTATTAATTATTCGGGTTTTTCATCTGCTCACTGTCCCATGCATGGTCATTAAGTGAGAATTTCTTGCTCAACTCGCCAGAAAGTAAGGATTCTTGCATTTCGATTTGCTTTCTTACTTTGGAAATGTACTCTTGGCGGTTGTTTTTGAATTGAACTAGTACACTTAGCGCCTTTTCATCATAATCTCGGAACTGCTTGCCCAATCGATGAACCGTGTGTGCTCTGAATCCCAGTTTTCTCAGCGCATCTTCACCCATTCTAATCGAGGTGTCAAGGTGTTCCCGATAAATGTTTTCCACTCCCACATCCATGAGTTCATAGGCATCAAATCTGTTTCTGGCACGGATCATCACCTCCAAATGAGGAAAATGCTCTCGGCAAAGCTTCACGATTTTGATGCTGTGTTCGGTACTGTCGATGGCTGAGATGAGGATTTTGGCATGTTCAGCACCTGCGGCATGCAGCAGGTCCAGCCTCGTGCCATCTCCAAAATACACCTTGAATCCCATCTGCCTCAGAAAATCTACCTGGTCTGGGTCTGAGTCCATGATGGTAGCTTCCACGCCATTTGCCCGGAGAAACCTCCCCACAGTTGAACCAAAATTGCCAAACCCCAAAAGGATTACCTGATTTTTTTCATTGACCACATCTGATTCGCCGGTGGCTTTCTTTCCATTTTCCCCCTCTTTTTGGATGATGGTTTTATCCAGAACAAGCATCAAAATAGGACTCAAGCCCATACTTAAAGCTGTCACAGCCATAAGGGTATCGGCACTGATTCGGTCAAGTATAGATAGCTGAAAGGCGAATGAATAGGTCACAAAAGAAAACTCACTTGCTTGTGCTAGTCCAAATGAGAAGTTGAGATTTTCAGGAACACTAAGCTTTCTGAATTTCCCAATTCCAAAAAGTACCATGGCCTTGACCAAGATTACCCCGACTGTAAGCCCGATTACCAATGCGGGGTCTGATAAGATCAGCGAAAAATTGATGGTGGAACCAACAGCGATAAAGAACAATCCAAGTAAAATTCCCTTGAAGGGATCCAAGTCGCTTTCGAGGGCATGTTTGTAAGGTGAATTGGCCAAAACGACTCCGGCAAGAAAGGCGCCTAACGCAGGACTCAATCCCACCAAAATCATCAAATAGGCAATCCCAACGACGATTAGGAGTGCTGTAGCAACGAATAGCTCACGAAGGTGCGTTTTGACTACCAATTTCAAAAGTGGTCCAAAACCAAACCTTCCCAAAAGAATCACTAGTCCGATCGCTGCAAAAATGGCTAAAGTTTGAATCCAGCCCGGAAATTGCTCAAAAAATCCCCCATGATCGCCTTGATGAATCATTTCAGGGGCACTTAAGGCCAGCAAAGGAAGAATGGCTAAAATCGGGATGACAGCAATATCCTGAAGCAACAGCACGCCGAAAGACATTTTGCCCTCAACGCTATCCAGTTGATTTTTTTCTTTGAGGGATTGGAGGACAATCGCTGTGGACGATAGTGAAATCGATAAAGCGGCTGTGAGGGAAATATTCCATGAAACGCCAAAAGCCAAGCCTAAGCCAAAAATCACCAAGGAGGTGAGCAGGACTTGGGCTAGCCCTACTTTGAGAATTAAATCCCGCATCCTCCAGAGATTTTTGGGCTCCAATTCCAATCCGATCAAAAACAACATCATCACCACGCCAAACTCGGTTCCATGCATGATGTCTTGGCCTTCACTTTCATTGGAAATGAATTTAAATGCATAAGGACCAATCAGAATACCTGCCAATAGATAACCCAATACAGAACTCATTCCCAGTTTTTTAGCAAGCGATACGCAAATGATCGCTGCAACTATATAGACGATGGCTTGTGCAAAAAAACTTTCCATGGTTTAGCCTTTTTGGATGTAGGGAAAATCGATCGTTTCCGAATCTCGCAGTGTCAAAATCAGGTCACGGTACACCTCTGCCTTTCCTGAGATTTCATCAGTGCCCATTCGGTGTGTTCCTCCTATATGGAAATGGGGCATATATCTCATTAGACACAAATAAGCAGTAGCTTCAAAAGGCCTCAGGAATTCTTCCATGCTGTATCTGTTTTTTCCATCCTCAGCATACACTTCTTTGGACCCACCCGAAGTAACCACATTCATCACGTATTTATTTTTTAGGAAAACTCCTCCTGGACCGTAGGCCCAACCAAACTCGAGCACCAAATCAATCCACTGCTTGAGTAGAGGAGGACAAGAATACCAGTAGATGGGGTGATGCCAAATGATCACTTCGTATTCAAACAAGATTTCTTGCTCTGCTTGGATGTCAATATTAAAGTCAGGATATAGCTCATAAAGATCTCTGACATGGACTTTTTCCAGGTTTTTGATCGACTGAATGAGTGCATAATTGACATCCGACTGTTCGAATTTGGGATGAGCAAAGAGTATAAGGACTTTTCTCATGAAGAAATTATCAAAGAAATGGATGGGACGTGTTTGGCTAAAACAAATTAGAAAATAGGAGTACAATTCCTTCTCTCGGCTGATCAAAAAATGCTCAGATTGGCAAAAAAAAAGCCTTGATGTTAGTCAAGGCTTTTGGTACAGTTAGTTTTCTGTGTTTGGTTTTTTCAAAACCAAATAGAAGCAATAAAGAGTCACTCCAAGAATCAGCCCTTGAGTGATGACGGAAAGGATTAATGCTGAAGTGTTCATAGGGTTGATTTTTTCCGATTGAGTGAAGAGTACCAAACGATACCGGTGATGACTAAGAAAAGAACCGCTAGTTGTGTCCTGGCAAGTCCTGAATACCACATTTTGGATTCCAAAAAGGCTTTTTGGTTAGGATCTGCGGCTACTTGAGCCTGTAGGTCTGCAAAAGTCAGCTTGGAGATCAGAGAACTGTTATCCAAAGTCCATCCTTCCCCATGGAAGATTCCGGAAATTGCTGCATTCCAATCGTTGCCTTGTGGGGTGACAAATGCTGAGATCAAAACCAAAAACAAAAGTACCGGGGTCACATATTTCATGATCCATTTATAAGCACTTGGGATTCGGATATCTGCTCCGCGATTGAGCTCTTCCCATCCTCGGTTCATGCCGAATATCCAAGTGAAAAGAAATGTTTCGAGGAAAGCAAAAATCACCAAACTGACCGTTCCTGCCCAGTAATCGTATTCGTCAAAGTAGCCATATTGGAAAAACAAGACAGTCGGCAAACCCATTGCTAAGGACACCAGACCAAAGGAGACTGCGCCTTTGACCTTTCCCCATCCAAATTCATCTTTCATAAATCCCATCCAAGGCGTGCCCATCGCTAGTGAAGAGGTGATGCCTGCAAAGAATAACAGTCCAAACCAGCACACTCCTGCAAAGGCACCGATCATTGGTCCCCATTGCTGAAAGAGGTAAGGCATGGTCTGAAAGGCCATTCCAAACCCCGCATTCTCCAAGACCCAATCCAATCCCAAAAATCCTGCAGCAATCGGGATCACAATTGCGCCACCAAGAAGGACTTCTACCAGTTCATTAGTAAACCCCGCCGTAACAGAATTGAGAGCGATATCCTCATTTTCTTTAAGGTAGGAAGCATAGCATTGGATAGATCCCATGCCCACCGAGAGTGTGAAGAAGATCTGTCCCGCCGCTGCCAGCCAAACTTTTGGATCGGCTAGCGAGCTGTATTGAGGTGTCCAAAGGAAATTGATCCCATCCCAAGCATTGGCATCGGGAAAAGCCTCGGAAGCAAAATCACTTCCCATGGTCCAGCCTCTCACAGCCAGAATGACTCCAAAAAGGATCAGCAAAGGCATTCCGATTTTTGCCACTTTCTCTATACCTCCCAAACCGGTAGAAAGGATGTAGACATTGATAGCCAAAACACCTACATAGACTAGGACTGGAAAAAGAGGTATACCAAAATCAGCTCCCTGAAAAAGTACATACTGATCAAAAAACTGACTGATTTCTTCTTTTCCCAAACCGGAAAATGTCCCAATCACACTGTGGATCACATACATGAATGTCCACGATTCGATGTAGGTGTAATAGGCCATCACGGCAATATTGGTGAAGATTCCAAAGACCCCAATGTACTTCCAATACCATTTGTGGCTCATGGAATCCAAAATATAAGGGGTACTATGGTTGCCCAGCTTTCCTCCAAAACGTCCGATACTCCACTCAGTAAACAGGAGTGGAATACCCATCAAAAGGAAGCAAATGAGGTAGGGCAGAATAAAAGCACCACCACCATTCTGGACTGCCTGAACGGGAAACCTAAGGAAGTTGCCAAGGCCAACCGCATTGCCTGCCATGGCGAGGATGAGCCCTGTCCTTGACCCCCATGATTCTTTTTTCATAGATAAATTGATTATGGTATTGAATAATAAAGGGATGAACAATCATTTGCCCATCCCTTAGTTTGGATTACAGGTGTTTTTGAATTAGTTGAGCCCACTTTTCAGCTAGCAAGGTTTCTCCAGCCATATCCGAAAACAGCTCCGAATCATAAAATTCAAGGTAGGTATTCTTCTTGCCTGAAGAATGCGTGAATTCCAATCCTACCTTATCAATCAAGGTTCTTTTGACTTCTTCAGTTCCTGCCTCTCTAGTTTTCTTGGAGATAGTCACTTTTTTCACATCAGAAAGTGGAATGGAACAGGATACTTCAATTTCTCCCAAGAAGGCAAACAGAAGAACTTTTTTTGAAGGATCGAGGCCAATCGCATACTGATTTCTCCAGGTTTCTAGTTCAGTAGCTTGAGCACCTTGGGATTGTCCTTCAGCTTTGATTTTTTGAAGTAGGAGCTTTTCCTTGGCTTTGTTTTTTTGGATATGGTAAATGAAGGGCACTGTAAATGCGCTAAGTAGTACTAATGACAGGATCAATGTCACTGGATCAATTGAAAACATGATTTGTTGATGTTGAGGTGAGAAATAAATCTTAATTGGCTAGCTAGCCTTGAAAGAAAATCTCACCTACCAACTGTAGAAATATTGAATGAAAAATTGGCGAATATCTAGGAGTGACCTTGATTTTTGAAAAAATGAGGGAGAGATATGAGCTATCTCTGTGGTAAGAAAATCAGGAATCCATTCTGAATTGAGTTTGGCACTTAACCTCCAATCAATCTCAAAAGGAGGTGTTTTGAACTCTCCCGAGGATGTTCTTAGATGCAAATCCGGACTGGACAGTTCATTCAAAACTGTTTGCCTGGAAGCATTCGCTACATGAAGATCGATTTTCGGAGGAAAGGAAAAAACGGCCATCATGCCCACCACCCAACAGAGAGCGATAAAGAAAGAAGAAAGCCGTATTTTCATTTTTTTAGAAATCAATTGACCTCAAATGTAGTCGAAAAGAATTCAATTAATCTAGAGGTAGATCAGGGTTTTTTGAGCTGGTAGATTTTGACTTGGTCTAATCCAGAGTTGACCTTCACCTTTTTCAAAGGTGAATTTGGGAACAAAAGGGAAGTCATGACCAATTCTCCATCATTGACGAAAACTTCAATGGATGAAGCATCAAGAAAAATTCGGAGTTCCTTGGCCTCCCAACTCATTGGTGCAGAGTGTAGGGCTGCGAAATCTTCATGAAAATCTGATTTGCCTGCTCTGCTTCGATCCACACTGACCAACCCCATTTCTTTGGAAACGGTCACTTCTTCTCCCATTTCATTGCTGAAAGTGATGGAGAAGTTTTCAGGATTTTCAATCTCGGCAGTGATTTCCACTGCTTGAGAAGGAATGTTTGTTTCTTCTTCTGATCCTTCGAAGGTGACAGTTCTAAGTGCAGTAAGCTCTTTCGCTGGAGCGGATTTGAGCAGGAGTGTGCCATCGACGTCAAACAGACTCAATTCTCGAGGCAAAGTATTCGCTGATCTCCAGGTGGAAGTAGGAACAACCTGTGCATATAGCCAATTGCTCATCCATCCAATGAATAAGGTTCGGTTTTGTTCCTTGGGCAGATTGGCCCAGGTCACTCCTGCGTAGTTGTCAGGTCCATAATCCAACCAACGGATCATGGTATCGTCAGGGGTGAAAGTCCCATTTTCGAAGTTACCGATGAAATATTGGGTAGCAGATCCTTTTTGAGGTCCGCCAGGATTGATGCTTATCAGGAGGGCCCATTTTTGACTTCCGTCGGGCGCAGTAAATTGAAGAAGATCCGGGCATTCCCATACTCCACCGTGAGCACCGACTCCAATCCCAAATTCACTGAGGAGGTTCCATTCTTTCAAATTAGGTGATCCATAAAACTGGATACGGTCTTTCACGGCTAAGGTCATCACCCAGCTTTTTTGTCCATCTGCTTGGGTGACTTGTGATACCTTAGGATCTCTGAAGTCTTTGATTCCTTGATTGGGCAGTATAGGATTTCCTTCGTATTTGGTCCATGTACGCCCTTTATCGATAGAATAGGCAATGGCTTGTTTTTGATAGTCAGTGGCTCCTGATTTTTCACCCGCCATGTCATGATAAGTGTAAATGGCCACAAATGGGGGATTTTCTGAGGTGCCAAACCCGCTTGTGTTCGCTTCATCATATACTGCACTCCCTGAGAAAATGTATCCCAAACTATCAGGATAAATGGCAATCGGAAGCTCTTCCCAGTTAATCAAATCCTTGGAAACAGCATGTCCCCAATGCATCGGTCCCCAAACGGTACTGTCAGGGTAATGCTGAAAAAACAGGTGGTATTCTCCGTCAATGTAGATCAAACCGTTAGGATCATTCATCCAGCCCTTTGCTGGTGTGAAGTGGTATTCTGGGCGAAACTGTTCCAGTGTGCTTGGTTCAAAAGTAGCCTGAGGCTTAGAACAGGACCAAGCGAATAGGCAAAGAAAAAAGATCAAAAGAGGTGTTTTTATCATGGTCGTTATTCTGTTTATCATTTCAAATCTATTCTTTCTTCCTCAGTTGAGATGAATTTAATCTGCCTTCAATGAAAATTTCTGTTTAAATATCTTCCAAGGATTTTAGCTTTGTGCTTAATTCATTCTTTTTCCCTTGTAACCAGTAATACAGGTTTTGCTCATTTAGTGTCTCTGTCTGTAGCTAGGTTTCAATTGATCTTTAACATTTCTTGAACTGATGAAAGGAATCATTTTAGCCGGAGGATCCGGTACCAGACTTTATCCACTTACCATTGCAGTCAGCAAGCAGCTGATGCCAGTTTATGACAAGCCCATGATTTACTATCCATTGTCTGTATTGATGATGGCAGGGATTAGGGAGATTTTGATTATCACCACACCTGAAGATTCCGCTGCATTTCAGAAGCTATTGGGAGATGGTTCTCAGGTGGGATGTCGCTTTGAATATGCAGTACAACCTAGTCCTGATGGTTTGGCGCAGGCTTTTATCATAGGCGCTGACTTTATCGGAAATGACAAGGTGGCTTTGGTATTAGGGGATAATATCTTTTATGGTTCGGGTTTGCATAAGACTTTGTTGGCAAATACAAATCCCGAAGGTGGAGTCGTCTTTGCCTACCACGTCAATGATCCCGAGCGATATGGAGTCGTTGAATTTGATGAAAATCAGAAGGCAATATCTATTGAAGAAAAACCGATTAACCCTAAGTCAAATTTTGCGGTACCTGGGCTATACTTCTATGACAATCAGGTAGTAGAAATAGCTAAAAACATTAAGCCAAGTCCTAGAGGCGAGCTTGAAATCACAGACATCAACAACGAATACCTGAAAATGGGTAAGCTGCAGGTCGCAATCCTGAATCGTGGAACTGCGTGGTTGGATACCGGGACCCATCAATCACTTCTACAGGCTGCTCAGTTTGTCGAAGTAATCGAAGAGAGACAGGGATTAAAAATCGGATGCATTGAGGAGATCGCCTACCGCAATGGATTTATTGGCGACGAAGAGCTTTTGAAAGCTGCCGATAAGCTTGGAAAGAGCGGATATGGCACTTATTTAAGACGCTTAGTCAAGTAATCAAAAAAGGGGAGAAGCTTAGCTTTTCCCTTTTTTTGGCTTGATTTTGTTCGGCACTACCTTAGAAGGCTTTTCATTTTTACTCTTCCAGCAGTTTATGTTGAATCAAAAAATCTTTCAATAATTGAACTGAAACAGGTTTTTGAATAAAGTCTTTTACATCCGGGTAGCTAAAAGCTTTCTCCTTATCTGAAAGATCAATTGAGCTGGTGATCATGGTAATGTAGTGGCCTTTTTTCTGATGATCAGCCAAGGCTGTAAAACCGTCCAAAAATCCCCAGCCATCCATGGTTGGCATATTGATATCCAAAAGGACAAGATTGAAACCGCCGCTGGTTACATCTTTTGTGGGTTCAATAATTTCATTCAGCGCTAATTCCCCGTTTTCGAATTGGTGAATATTTCCTTGGTATCCGATATTCTTGAGAATTTTCATAACAAGTATTCTCACGACAATATCATCATCGATTATGAAAACATCTCCAAAATTGAATTTAATCATGTTGTATTGAGGAATGGAATGATTGACAAGTAACCGGCATTTAATCTTGTCGTATTTCAAACGACAAGTATAGGAAATAGCTTTGGCTTTCTTATCATGGCTTTAAATGAACTGCCTCAATTTATAAAAATTGACTATCGAATCAGCAAATAAGAAATGAACTGCATGATTTGGATAATAGAAATCTATGGAAGAGAAATCGAGACAAATCTTGCACCCTTTCAAGTGAGCACTTGCTCCAGACTCTTTCTCAAAATTGCTCCCATGTTGGTGCAGATTAGGAAGTCATCATTTTTGTAATGTTTGGCCAATTCTTTTTTCAAGGATTCCACATTTTCTGAAGGAGCGATTTTGTCTTTTTCCATCGTATGGAGGATATCCTCGATTTCTTTGTGCGAAGACTTGAGTCTAGTTGAAATTAATGCCCGCTCCTCCCGCTGGTATTGTCGCATAGATTCAGGCGTGATGAAATCCATTCCCAGCTTGATCAGCACGTTGTTCTCTTTGAAATACTGAGGTAAATAGATGGATTTTTTGCCCTCGTAGGACTGCTGATCAAAGTCAATGGCTCGAATCCGATAGTGTGTCTCCTCAAAATCAGGTGTCACATCGACCACAAAATTGGAAGAATGCATGTCTCCTAGAAGTCTGACAAAGCATCGCTCGTTGAATTTGACAAACTCTTTGGCCAGTCGGATAGGATTGAGGTTGGGGTCATCCATGTGTTGCCGCATAAATTTTTCCCCAGGAATCCCAGCGACATGTTCTTCGATCAGGGTGTTTCTGTGTACCAAATAGCTGATTCGATTGGGAGAAAGAAGGTCTTCCAATTCCAACCCATACACACGAGAAGCATCGGCATTTTTGATGTAGAAATAGTCGAAGTTATCGTTGATCCGATTTACGATTCTGACCCGAAAGGGCTGTGTATTGCCATAGATGCACAAATCTATCCGGTCTATGTACAAATGCTCCATCACAGACATATCTCCGCCGGCTTTGAGCTGCGCGTAGATTTTCTTTACGTTTTGATGGATTTCTTCTCGATCACTTTGGTCATAAAAAACAGTTTCCCAAAGCGTATCCTGATCTTTGGAATCATACAAGGCGATCGAATTGGAATACCTCAACAATTCATGGTAATGAATTGGGATATCCACTTCTCTTCCATACTTGATCAGGTAACGACGCAAGCCCGGTCCGATAGGGTAAATGAGCTTTTTCTTACTGATCAAAGCCATGGGCTAAAATTTGGTTTGCTGGCTTTTTTTGATGTTTCGATCAAAAATAAAAGGACCAAAAGGAAGAATAGAGGCTACTAAAGCAAAGAAGGTTCGGCCAAATTCCCACTTCAAACTTTGAGCGGTAGGAAACACCATATAGATATACACAATGAAGAGTATCCCATGTGCCCAGCCCACGTAGGTGACTGCCAAAGGCATGTCTAACACATATTTCATGGGCATGGCAATTCCCAGAAGAATTAGAAAAGAAAGGCCTTCGATCAAGCTAATCCATTTGAATCTTCGGGCCCATTTTGTTTGTTCGGCGTTCATTTTGTACCGGTGGAAAGGTTGAATAGAATTTGAAGAGAGTTCCAGAGTTTTCTCTTGAGATTTTTGTCCTCGGAAATGACAGTCAACGCATCTGCAAACAAATACTCTGTTTCTCCTTCTGAATGAATCTCATAAGGTGGAGCGGAAATGGCGTTGACCGGATGCTTGATTCTTCCAAATTTCAATACCACATGGGCATTGAGTGCCTGGAAATCTTCCATGCTTCGGTTTTCCAAAACTTCCGATGAAACCATGCCCACCTCGTTCATGGAGTGTCCGCAGGCATTGATCATTTTGACCAACATGTCCATGACTTCTGCTGCCAATTCGGATTCCTCATGCAGGATTGCAATTCCTTTGGTGAAATTTCCTTTTAATGGAATAGGTTCGGCTTTGATTTCCTCCTTTACTTTTTCCAAATCGGAGGATTCTTGGATAGGACCATTTTGGGTAATTGGTTCCAAGGAAACAACTGGCAGAGAAGGTGGGGTAGAAGTAAAGGTTTGAACAAACCCGGAGAGTTCATCTTCCAGTTTTTTGAGATCCTCCGGAATGAGAAAAAGCTCTTCTTCCAAAAACGATTTGAGATTTTCCAGACTGTCTTGTTCCATGATGGGAAGTTGGCTAAAAATTGCCTGATGGCAAAAAAGCCTTCTTCGAAATGTGAGTGATCTAGGAGTAATGTTCAGGAAAAAATTGACTCCCAATCAGATAAAAAAAGCGCATCAAATTTTCAGTGATGCGCTCAATAAGAGATTAGTAATTTCAATTTACTTTTTTATCGGAGTCTCATCGCATTCCACATCTCCCACTACGTATTGCATGCCGTCAAGGAAAAACTGCAGCAACTGAGGATTTTCAAAGCTTTGGGCATTGTGTGAAGGGGAAGCATACATGACTTTCCCTTTTCCTTCTGCTCTGATCCATGCTACATAAGTCTTACCCTCGGTGCGTTCCTGACCTTTTCTTTGGCTTTTAATATCGGCATTATTGAAATAAAGCAAGGGTTTGAAATCGAGTTCGGTGTAGGCATTTTTATAAAAATAGGGTTCGTCTACATGGTTGAATCCCTCAGCTGGAAAAGCTTGCACCAGCGGGTGATTAGCATCTTCCAGTCGTACTTGGAAGTCCTGCTGTACCGGATGGTAGTCAAAACTCGCCCCGAGTAATCTGCTGAAATCCCACGAATTATTCAGGGTAGTCACACCACCATGAAGCACAAATAATCCTCCTCCTTTTTTCACGTAAGCAAGCAGGTTATTTTCCAGTTCGATTGCCTTTTTCATAGAAGTCGCTGAATCTACCGAAGTATTTTCTTTCAGCTTATCCCAAAAGAGGTTACGGTGATCACCAATCGAACAAGTGTTGTTCAGAATCACTGCATCGTATTTTTTGAGGTTTTTGGCTTCAAATTCAAGGATGTCTTTGCTGTCGGATACGGTAAATGCTCCGCTTTTTTCACCGATAATTTTGATCATTTCTTCGGTATGAGGGATCACCCAATGCTTGAATCCGGTATGAAGAGAAAACACTAAGACATTCTTCCTTTTGCTACTCGGGAATCGGGTTTTTTGCGGGGCAAGGGATTGGATTTTCGACTTCCATTGCTCATCCAAAGTGACCTCGGGTAGACTTTGTGCTACTGAAATTTGGACGGAAAGCAAGAAAACGATTCCGTAGAAAATATTCCTCATCATAGGACTTAGGTGGGTTAGTTTGGATTCTTTCTTTGAGAATTTGATATCTTCAAACTCTTAGCCCAATAACCAGAATTTTCCATGCCTTTCAAAAGAAATTTACTTCTACTGCTCGTATTTCTAGGTTTTTTTACGCGATCGTTTTCGCAAAAAATAGATTTAAAAGAAACTTCAATAGGAATAGATTTTCTCATTGACAATCAAAGGGTATTAACTTATCAGACTAAGAAAGAACCTGTACCTGCTGGAGTCAAAGAAGCCTTCAGCAAATCGGGTTTTATTCATCCGATCACTTCTCCAAGCGGTCAAGTCCTGAGTCGAATCCAACCTGCAGATCATTACCACCATTATGGAATTTGGGGGCCTTGGACTCGAGCTACGATCAGTGGGAGGGAAGTCGATTTTTGGAATTTAGGGGATGAAAAAGGGAGAGTGGATTTTTCTCATGTCCTCTCCAAAAAAATAGCTGGTGGCGCGGCCGAACTTAATGTTCGCCAAAACCATATCGATCTAAAAGCTCCTGATGCAGAGCGGATTGCCATTGAGGAAGATCTACGAATCAAAGTCAAACCGGCAGATAAAGGTCGCTACTTAGTGGACTATACCACGACCATTTCTACAAAGATTCCTGGCGGAATTCTCCTTGATGACTACAGATACGGAGGTGGAATTGGTTTTCGAGCCACCGAACTCTGGGGAGATGATAACAGTACGATCCTGACCTCTGAAGGAAAAGATCGAAAAACCGCCGATGGCTCCAATGCCAAATGGATTATCGTCAAAGGTAAGACTGCTGATGCCTCGGGTCAAAGTGGGATTCTATTCCTCAGTCACAACACCAATAAAGCGCATCCAGAACCGCTTCGTGTTTGGCCGGTGGGACAATACAATGGAAAGGGAAACGTCTTCATTGAGTTTTGTCCGATCCGACACGAGTCTTGGGATCTTCAGCCCAACAACCGTTACACGCTAAAGTACAGAATGATTGTTTTCGACGGGGATTTGAGCCCCGAAGAAGCCGAATCTTACTGGAGAGCTTTTGTAAAATAAACCCTGAACAACCTACCTCTGAATACTTATGGAAAGAAGAGACTTTATGAAGAAAACAGCCCTCGCAACGGCTGCCTTTGGTATTCCTACCATTGTTCCTGCTTCTGTTTTCGGTAAAAATGCCCCATCTAACAAAATCAATATCGGACAGATCGGCTGTGGTCGAATTGCAAGAGATCATGACTTGCCTGGAACTTGGCAGCACGATGTTGCCAGAATTGTAGCAGTCTCCGATGTGGACAGCAAACGAATGGCAGATGGAAAAAAACTGGTAGAAAGCTATTACACCAAAAAAATGGGAAGTCCATACCTAGATGTCAAGCAGTATGGTGACTACAGAGAAATGCTACTTAACAAGGATATTGATGCGGTGATTATTTCTACTCCTGACCATTGGCATTCTCAACCTGCGATGGAGGCAGCCTTGGCAGGTAAGCATATCTATGTACAAAAGCCAACCTCCCTCACCATCAAGGAGGGGCGCCAACTCGTCAATGTCGTCAATAAAACAGGCGTGGTTCTCCAGCTTGGTACACAGCAACGATCCAGTGAGCAGTTTAGAATTGCGGCCGAACTGGTAAGAAACGGCCGAATAGGTAAAGTGCATACCGTTAGAATTGGACTTCCTGGAGACCCGGCTGGTCCCGAAGCGCCTGCCATGCCGATTCCTTCCAATCTGAATTTTGACATGTGGTTGGGTTCTACTCCTGAGGTTCCCTATACTGAGATCGGCGTGCATCCACAAAATGACTACAGCCGTCCAGGATGGTTGCGACATGAGAATTATGGAGCTGGAATGATCACAGGTTGGGGTCAGCATCACTTTGATTCTGCTTCCTGGGGGATTGATACAGAATTAACTGGCCCTCGATTCATTGAGGCGGTGGCAGAATTTCCAAGATCCGGTTTGTGGAATGTCCATGGTGACTTTATGGTCAAGGCAGAATATGACAATGGAGTGGTTATGTTGACTTCAGGTGGTTATCCAAACGGCATCCGATACGAGGGTACTGAAGGTTGGATTTGGGTGTCAAGAGGAAACTATGTAGCATCATCTTCTGACCCAGTGGCTCAAGGTAATAATGCCAAAGCCTTGGATGCTTCCGACCCAAAAATTCTTCAATCTGTCATTGGTGAAAATGAAATCCGACTCACCCGAAGCACAGAGCATCACGGCAACTGGCTTGACGCCATCCAAGGAAAAGCGGATTTGCTTTCTCCAGTAGAAATCGGACATCGCGCCTGCTCGGTCTGTCTCATTAGTCATGTGGCTATGAAGGTCAAGAGAAAGCTGGAATGGGATCCTGCCAAGGAACAGTTTGTCAATGATGCCGAGGCAAACTCTCACCTCAGCAGACCGCAGCGTAAGCCATGGGGAACAGATTATGTGAAAGTCTGAAAGTTAAAATCAGAAAGCTGAAGACAGAAAGGTGAAAAAAGAAAGCTTTACTTTACCCGCTTTTAGCTTAAAAAACCTTTCCCAATCAGATTAAACTAAGTCCATTTACCGATAATATGATATTCAAAAATTATATTCTAGGGGCCTTTTTGGCCCTTTTTCTCGCTAGTTGCGCTCAAAAAGAAATGAATGCCGAAAACACTGAATCAGATTCAAGAGTACGCATTATGACTTTGGATCCGGGACATTTTCATGCAGGTTTGATTCACAAATCCATGTATGCTGATGTGGATTCCACAGTTTACATTTTTGCACCAGAGGGTGCAGAGCTGAAAGATCACCTCAATCGCCTCGCTTCCTACAATGGCAGACCTGAAAATCCAACCGCTTGGAATCTTGAAGTTTATTCCGGAGCAGATTACCTCCAAAAAATGATTTCCCAAAAGCCGGGAAATGTCATGATGGTAGCCGGTAAAAACGATGTCAAAATCGATTACATCCTTTCCGCAGTGGAAAATGGAATCCATGTTTATGCAGACAAACCATTGGTCATCAATCCGGCTGGATTCAAAAAACTGCTCAGTGCATTTCAGACTGCCAAAGACAAAAATCTCTTGCTTTACGACATCATGACGGAGCGATTTGAAATTACCACCTTGCTTCAGCGCGAGCTTTCGATGATTCCTGAAGTTTTTGGAACACTGGAAGACGGCACACCTGAAGATCCCGCGATTTCAAAAGTTTCTGTGCATCACTTTTTCAAGTATGTGTCAGGCGCTCCATTGGTTAGACCTGATTGGTTTTTCGACGTTGAAAAAGAAGGAACAGGAATAGTCGATGTGACTACTCACTTAGTCGATTTGATTCAGTGGGAAGCGTTTCCCGACCAGGTTTTGGATACTGCTGATGTGAAAATGAATACAGCCAAACTTTGGCCTACTTCGATGACGTTGAAGGAGTTTAGCCAAGTGACTGGGAAACCAGCTTTTTCTGACTTTTTGGAGAAGAATGTCAAAAATGGAAACCTGGAAGTCCTAAGCAACGGAGAAATGAACTACACCCTCAAAGGCAAGCATGCGAAAGTAAGTGTGGTGTGGAACTATCAAGCTCCTGAGGGTACAGGAGATACCCACTACAGCACGATGAGAGGCACCAAAGCCAATCTGATCATCCGTCAAGGAAAAGAAGAAAATTACCGACCTGCACTTTATGTAAAACTCATTGGCTCGGCGGTCACAGACTTGGAAAAGGCAGTCAAACAGACACTTCAGGTTAACTATCCTGGAATTGACCTGCAATTGATGCCATCAGGTGAATATCAAGTGATGATCCCGAATAGCTATCACAATGGGCACGAGGCACATTTTGCTCAGGTCACCGAGAAGTTTTTGGAATATTACAAATCCGGTACCATGCCCGCTTGGGAAGTGCCAAACATGATCACCAAGTACTACACGACGACCAAAGCCTACGAATTGGCAATGAAATAAAGATTAGAAAAAAAACTTTAAAAGGGCTGAGCAGGTTTAACTTGTACTCAGCCTTTTTTTATGAATCCCGCCAACGAACCAATATCCAAAAAACTGACCGTCGCAATAGCAGGGGCCGGAGGATATATCGGAAGTTGGTTTATTGAAAAATACAAAGATCGGTACCATTTTATTGGACTCAGTAGAAGGCAAGTTCAATCCAATCCCTATCCTGAAGTGGAGTGGAGGCAAGTGGAGCTTTATTCGATTACTTCTACTGTTGAGGCATTGAGAGGCGTGGATGTGGCCATTTACTTGGTGCATTCTATGAGTGCCTCGACTAGGTTGAACCAAGGAAGTTTTGAAGATACCGATCTACTGCTTGCAGATAATTTTAGCAGAGCGGCGGAGCTAAATGAAGTCAAGCAAATTATCTATATCGGAGGCTTACTACCGGATGAATCTGAGGAAAAGCTTTCCAGACATCTCAAAAGCAGACTTGAAGTAGAGCAAACCTTGCGCTCTCGAAAGTCCAAATTGACTGCAATCCGGGCTTCGATCATTGTAGGTCCGGGAGGGTCCAGTTTTGATATGATCAAAAATCTGGTCAAAAAGCTTCCGGTCCTGATGTGTCCCCAATGGACGGAGTCTTTGACACAACCTATTTCGCTTAGGGATACACTTGATATTTTGGATGCCAGCATTGGCAATCCACAGGTATATAATCGGATCATAGAGATCGGTAGCCCTGAAATCATGAGCTATCGTACTATGCTCGAGCGAACAGCCCAAGTGATGGGTAAAAAGCGATTTGTGTTTTCGGTCCCGGTTTTTTCCTTGGGATTGTCCAAGTTTTGGGTAGGCTTATTTGGTGACAGTCCTCCTCAATTGGTTTCCCCTTTGGTAGAAAGTTTGAGACATACTCTTTTAGTCAATCCTAAATACAAGTTTGACCAAAAGAACATTGACTATCTCAGTTACGAAGAATCGGTAAAAGTAGCTTTAGAGACTACCGAGCGCCCCAAAATGCCCGTTTTTGTTCGAACTGAAGGTTTGAAAAATACGGTGCGATCTATTCAAAGGATGCCCAACAAGGGGCAAAATTCTGCACTTTGGGTAGCGAACAGGTACTCTATTTGGCTTCCAATTTTCTTCAGATTTATCATTAGAGGAAAAGTAAGTCAAAGAGGTGATTTGGGTTTTCACTTGCTTTGGGGAGAAAAACCCATGTTGCAATTGACCCAGATACCAGATCGGAGCGATAGCCAAAGGCAGTTGTTTTACATCACAGGAGGCTGGCTAGTGAAGCGTTTCGATTACGGATGGCTGGAATTTAGAGAAGTTTTGGAAAGCAAATACATCATATCAGCCATTCATGAATTTGTACCCCGCTTGCCTTGGTTTATTTACATCAATACACAAGCGAAGCTTCATCTTTGGGTCATGAATAGATTTAAAAACTACTTAGAAAAAAAAGCGGCCCTTTAAAGAATTGATGAATTGAATAATCCTGAAGGAGAGTAAATTTAAAGACACTATTAAGAATCTACCAGATGAAAACCCTTTCATTTAAAAACGGAGACCAACTACCAATTTTAGGCTTAGGAACATGGAAAAGTAAGCCAGGAGAAGTGCGTCAGGCTGTATTTTGGGCAATTGAAGCAGGATACAGACACATTGATTGCGCAGCGATTTATCAAAACGAGCGAGAAGTAGGACAAGGGATTCATGATGCCATTGCCGAAGGATTGGTTAAAAGAAAAGACCTCTTTGTGACTTCCAAACTTTGGAATGATTCCCATCGTCACGAGGACGTGAAGCCAGCTTTGGAAAAAACGCTAAACGACCTTCGCTTGGATTATCTTGATCTTTACCTCATCCACTGGCCAATCGCCTTCAAGGCGGGAGTGGGTTTTGCTAAGTTGAGAGAAGAATTTTACACCTATCAGGATGTTCCTTTGGCACAGACATGGGAAGCCATACAGGATGTAAAAGCATTGGGTTTGACCAAACATATTGGTGTCTCCAATTTCAATCAAGCCAAATTGAAAGAAGTGTTGGCGTTGAATGGAGAAAAACCTGAAATGAATCAGATCGAACTTCACCCATTTTTGCCTCAACAGGCGTTGGTTGATTTCTGCAGAGAAAATGGAGTCTTAGTCACCGCATATTCGCCGCTGGGATCGCCGGATTCGAGAGCGGAGCGACACAAGGATGATCCTACGCTGTTGGATAATCCGGCAGTGAAAAAAATCGCAGAGAAGCATCAGGCAGGAGTAGGGCAGATTTTGATTGCTTGGTCAATTGCCAGGTCGATCGCTGTTATCCCAAAGTCCATCAATAAGGACAGAATAAAGGATAATCTAATAGCAGCTGAATTGATACTTGATCAGGATGATTTGACTCAACTAGCCAACATCGGTGTATCACATCGATTTGTGGACGGAAGCTTTTTTACAGGACCTCAAAGCCCTTATAAGCTTACCGACTTGTGGGATAGCTAAGTCTAAAAATACATTAAACAAAGAGCCCCGAACTTCGAAATTCGGGGCTCTTTGTTTAATCCTCTATTTCCAAAGCTTCAAGAATGTCAGCCAGTAAGTCAAAGTCTCTTAAACCCGGTTTGATCTCGTCACCGCTATCCAAGGCCAGTCCATTAATGCTGGCATTTTCACTCAGCTCGGAGACATTCTCCGTCGAAATTCCAAATCCCAAAATCACCTTGCCAAGTGAGGAAAGGGAATGGATAAGTTCAAGATGATCAGGAGTAAGGGTATCTTCTTTGGAGGTTAGATGAAAAGTGAAAGAGTGGTTTTTTGCCTTTTCAGCTAACTCATCAAGGTTACCGAGGTTTTCAAGCTGAAGTTTGTAGATCAAATTCAATCCCTCCACATTTAGCTTAAGTAGTGATTCAAGTCGCTCAGATTCTACCCAAGTCATCCCCGGATAGTTTTCTAAAGTGGCTACTATTTCCTCCGAGGAAGCATTTTTAAACTCAGCGGCATATTCAATTCCTGAAATCCAGCCCGTAATTTCTCCGAAAAGAGAGGGAGATACAAAATGGGGGGAATCAGCTTCCAGACTGAAACCGATCACATTGGCATACATTCCAGCACAGTATCTGGCATCGGTGAGGTTGGTGATTCGGTTTATTTTTACAAAAGTTTTTAAAGACATAGTCGCTATCCGAGTTTGGTCGCGCTAAGGTAAGCATGCATTTTTTGTGAGAAAAGTAAATTTTGGGATTGAGGAATTGAGATTAGGGATGTGTTTTAGCTGGAAATTCCTTGTATTTTTAGGCATTCATCAACTCTATGAGGAGCTATTTTCACCTACTTCTGTTTTTTGTTTTTACCTCTTTAATTTCTTGCAAAGAAGAAATCGAACCGGTACAAATGGACAATGGAAAAGATTTTCAGCCTCTTGTTTTGGGTAATTTTTGGATTTACGAAGTGGACGAGACCATTTTTTTTGGTGAAAATGATGCTGAATCCTCCAAGTTTTTTTACCGAGATCGACTGAGGTCCAGCTACCTCAATGCCGAGCGTGAGATTGTATTTGTAGTGGAGCGAGCAAAATCTACAGATCGTAATTCTTGGAGTAAAGTTCTAGAATACACATTACAAGTAAAGAATAATGCGCTGATCCGAACAGTGAATAATCAGGCTGTGGTTGCTTTGAATTTTCCTCCCGAATTAGGGAAAAAGTGGGATGGAAATGCGTTTAGGGCCTTGGAGGAAGATGAATTTGAAATTGATTCTGTGGCTACTGAGACCTTGGAAGGAAACGTCCAAGTTCAACTAGCGAAAGTGAATCAGGAACAATTAGATGATAAAGTCACTCAGAGAGATAATCGCTTTGAGATCTACGAACGCGGGATTGGTCTTATCGAAAAATATGATGAAGTTTTAACTTATTGCTCGAGAAACAATTGCCTTGGTTTGCAATTAATAAATGGTGGGTATCGAGTAAAAATGAAATTGGTGGATTATGAGGTACGGTAGTTTTTTTGTTCTATCTCTTCTATTGTGGTGCATAAGTACTGAGCTATTTTCTCAGGACAGGTATGCGGTGTTTTTTAAGTTTAAGCCACAGTCATCTTTGTCTTTGTCCAATCCCAACGCTTTTCTAACTCAAAAAGCACTGGATCGAAGGACGCGTGAAAACCTTCAAGCGGATAGCTTGGATCTGCCTGTTTCTGAAAAATACCTTTCCCAGGTTTTGCCATTAACCAGAGATTTTCTCTACACTTCCAAATGGCTAAATGCGGCTATTGTGGTGACAGATGAGGCAAAGGCAAAAACTATTCAGGCTTTGCCATTTGTGGATCGAGTCGAAATGGTGGCCAAAGGCTTTTTACTAAGACCGGGTGCAAGGTTGCTTCCTGGTGAGGCTGCACAGACTTTTGGTTCTACAAAAATCCACCCCAAATGGCAGCTTAGGCAATCTGAAGTTCAATCCAATGCCTACGATTTTCAAAATCAACTCATTGGAATTGATAAAATGCATCAGGCAGGATTTACAGGAAAAGGCGTCACCGTAGCCGTATTTGATGCTGGATTTCCGGGTATGAAAACGGCAAGTTCGTTTGCCCATCTTTTCTCTAAAAATCAAATCGTAGGTCAGAAAGATTTTGTCAGACCATGGAGAACCGAAGTTTTTAATGAGCACCCTCATGGGGTCAATGTGGCTTCGTTAATTGCCTCCAACGAACAAGCAAAGTTGGTTGCAGGAGCTTATGATGCCAATTTTATTTTTGCCATCACAGAAGAAGTGGCTACAGAATATCGGGTCGAAGAATTCAATTGGGTGAGGGCCGCGGAGTATTCGGACAGTCTGGGTGTAGATGTTATAAATAGCTCGGTCGGATATATCGATTTTGATGATCCTGCCACGACTTATACCAAGCAGCAATTGGATGGAAAAACAACCTATATCACCCGCGGTGCGACTATTGCTGCCAAAAAGGGAATTTTGGTCGTGAACAGCGTGGGTAATTATGGTGGGGCTGGAGTTTCTAGCCTCATTGCACCTGCAGATGCGGAAGGAATTATCTCCGTCGGTTCGGTGACCAATACCTCGACAGTTTCAGGATTTAGCTCGAGAGGACCTACCGCTGATGGTCGTATCAAACCTGAACTGGTAGCATTTGGTCAGTCAGCGGTTCTCATTAGAGAAAATGGGGCGGTGGGAACTGGTCAAGGGACTTCTTTTTCAGCTCCACAAATAGCCGCTTTGGCAGCGGGCCTTTGGCAGGCAAGACCTGAGTGGAAAAAAGACCAGCTTATTTTGAATTTATTGCGAAGCGCATCTCAATACGACAAGCCGGACAACAACCTTGGATATGGCATTCCCAATTTCTCCAAAGCCTATTTGGGAGAGATTTTGAATATTGCTTCTGAAGAAAAACAGACAATTGGAATTTATCCCAATCCTTTGACCAATGACTTGTTAACCATTGGTTTTGGAGCTAAAAATGAATTGGATCTCAAAGTGATTGATGTAGCAGGTAGAGTAGTGGCAGAAGAGGTACTCCTGAGAGATTATAAAGAATTACCATTTCAAGTTGACTTGGGAAAACTTCAACCCGGACTGTATATTCTTCAGTTGACTGATGGGCTTCAAGTCACCCGAACCAAACTCATCAAAAAATAATCACCCAGATCAAGCAGTTTGATCTACAACTCAAAGAATAATTTCTATGGCTCCCCGAATAGCACCTTCCATTTTAGCAGCTGATTTTGGAAATATTCAAAAGGAAGTAGAGATGCTCAATGCGTCTCAGGCGGATTATATCCATGTGGATATTATGGATGGAATCTTTGTTCCAAATATCTCTTTTGGAGTGCCTGTGACGGAAGCAATTCATCGTCATGCCCAAAAGCCTTTGGATGTTCATTTGATGATTCAGCAACCCGATTTGTATTTAGAGGCTTTCAGAAATGCCGGTGCAGAGATTATTACCGTGCATTATGAAGCTTGTACGCATCTTCATCGAACCCTTCAAGCCATCAAAAAACTGGGAGCAAAAGCCGGAGTGGCGATCAATCCTCATACCTCTGTTGATTTGCTTCGTGATGTGGTAGATGAGTTGGATTTGGTCTGTGTGATGTCTGTGAATCCGGGTTTTGGAGGTCAGCGTTTTATTGAAAATACGTATTCAAAAGTATTGGGACTAAAGGATTTGTTGACTTCAAAAGACGCTAAAGCATTGATAGAAATCGATGGAGGAGTCAACCTTCAAAATGCGCCTTTACTGCTTGAAGCAGGAGCTGATATTCTTGTTGCAGGTAGCTTTGTATTTTCTTCTTCGGACCCTATTGCTACCATCGCTGAGCTTAAGTCTCTTTGATTTTTTAGCCTTACCATTTATCAAAAATTATTTTCCTTTAGACTTTTTAACTTGTCTTTAAAGACGGGAAGGTCTTTATTGATTCATGTTTCATTTTAAAAGTTTATTAGTTATGAAAAAAATTTTGATGTTTTTGTTTCTGTTTGGAGGAATGATTTTGGGCACATTTGCCCAAGAGGGACCTGTACAAAACGAGGTGAAGGATGATGATCTGAATAAGTTTGCCACTGTAGAAGTGATGACTGCTCAGTTTGTGGAGAAAAAGACGGAGGAGCTGAAAAACATGATAGTCAACAACGAGGTAATCGCCGGCGGGGCTCGGTACAATGAAATCAAAGCAGCATGGGGCAATACCGCAAAGGAAGAGGAAATTAAATTGACTGAGGAGGAACGAGGTGCTTACAAAGCCATTAAAGATTTTCAAGATTCTCTTCAGCAGTCTGTGGTCGATTACAAAACCGAATTGATTAAAAATGATGAAGTCTTGGGAGTCAGTACCTACAATAAGGTAAATACAGCCATCAAAGCCAATCCGGTAATGAAGGAAAAATTAGATCAAATGATTCTTTCTCTGAAGGAAAAAAAGCCTGAAGGGAATTTATAATTGGTCAATCGCCATACTGGCAAAGGATTTGAAGAAGTCTCCTTAAAGAGGCTTCTTTTTTTATTTTCACACCAAAATAAGGCTGAATCCGTTATCCAATTATGATCAGAAAATCCGCTTGCATTGCTTTGTTTTTGTTGTCCTCGGTGTGTTTTTTGAGCTATGGTCAGGATGATGATATTTTCGGAATTACCACTAAAGCCAAAAATCCAAAAAGTGAGTCAGGCCTTGGAAATGCTTACAGGAATGTTTTGGAAATGATATCCTTTGAGATTTCCACCGGTGCGGCTTACCAACAGATGTCTACCACTTTTTATTCAGAATTCCCCAATCGTTACCCGATTTCACAGTACCAAAATTTGGAAAATTCTTCATTTTCACTTTCAGACACCTTGAGTTTGAGAGGTGGAGATTGGGTGTTGCCAGTGATCAACGGAGGTGTGAGAATCAATTTGTTCAATCTGCTTACAATTGGTGGTGGCTATGGCAGAGAATGGGGAAGTCTCGCGCCTATGCGAGGCAATGACCATGAGTTTAGATTTGAGGGTGCTACGTATCAAATTTCAAAAACTTATGGGACGGTTGGTTTGGTGCTCTTTGATGCCAAACGCAGGCAGTCCATTTTGAAATGGCAGTATAGAAAGTATAGTACCAATAACCTGTACATGCAGTCAGAACTCAAGCAAAGGGCAAGAGCAAATTATCCGTGGAGATTTATTTTGGAAGGAGAGTTTGGAAATATGAAGCTTACAAAGGCCTATGATCCTGCTTTGGATTTGCCCGGGGCACCTTATACCCCGCGATTGGCAGTCTCCGAAGATCCTTACTTTGGAGCCTCTTTGAGAATAGAGTATGATTTTTCGGAATATGCTAAGGTGTTTGTGAAAGGAGGAGGAGAATTGAGAAAATTCACATTTGCATCAGCTGATTTTTCTGAGATTCAAAACATAAGTCAGACAGTTTATGGACTTCAGGCCGGCTTGGCGATAAAAGTTCCCGGTACCAAACGCTGTAAAATTCCCGGTTGCGGTGTGGTGATGAAGCACATGCACAATGGGGTTGAGTATCGAGGTAGTTCGATTTTCAGGTTCCAAAACAGAAAAGTAGGACAGTGGTATTAACTGCCTTTGAATGCCATTTTTGATGTGAAATCGGGGTTTTTTAACCTTAGCCTTTTTACTATCTTGCAGCCTTAAAATTTGACGCGCGAAAAAGCATTTTATGGCCCAAGGAGAAAACGAGCACATCATTCCAATTAACATTGAAGAGGAAATGCGTGGTGCCTACATCGATTATTCGATGTCGGTAATTGTTTCCAGAGCACTTCCGGATGTCCGTGACGGACTCAAGCCAGTTCATAGACGTATCCTCTACGGGATGCAAGAACTCGGTGTATTACACAACAAACCTTATAAAAAATCTGCCAGAATCGTAGGTGAGGTATTAGGTAAATACCATCCTCATGGAGATTTTGCTGTCTATGAGACGATGGTCAGAATGGCCCAAGAATGGTCTCTTAGATACACTTTAGTTGATGGACAGGGTAACTTTGGCTCAATCGATGGCGACAATGCTGCCGCTATGCGTTACACCGAAGCTAGACTAAAAAGAATCGCTGAGGAGCTGTTGGTTGATATCAATAAAGATACAGTAGACTTTCAATTCAACTTTGATGATTCATTAAAAGAGCCAACAGTTCTACCTGCAAAGGTACCGGCGCTCCTTTTGAATGGAGCTTCAGGTATTGCAGTGGGTATGGCAACAAATATGGCTCCTCACAACCTAGGAGAAGTCATAGACGGGATTATTGCCTATATCGAAAACAGAGATATTACTGTCGCTGAGTTGATGAAGTATATCATTGCGCCTGATTTTCCTACAGGTGGGATAATCTACGGTTACAATGGTGTGAAAGCTGCATTTGAGACAGGAAGAGGTCGGATTGTAGTCAGAGGTAAAGCCAATGTGGAGATTAAAGACGGTGGAAACCGGGAGATGATTGTCATCACCGAGATTCCCTATATGGTCAACAAAGCCAACATGGTCGAAAAAACCGCCCAACTGATCAATGAGAAAAAAATAGAAGGTATCTCTGCCATCCGTGATGAATCTGACCGATCAGGTATGCGTGTGGTATATGAGCTGAAAAGAGACGCAGTCGCCAGTGTAGTCCTAAATAACCTTTATAAGCAAACGGCTCTACAGACTTCATTTTCAGTAAATAATGTTGCCCTAGTGAAGGGCCGTCCTTATACATTAAATCTTAAAGACTTGATAGTTCACTACGTGAGCCACCGGCATGAGGTAGTGGTTAGGCGTACGGAATTTGAACTGAAGGAAGCCGAAAAAAGAGCCCACATTTTAGAGGGTTATTTGATTGCCTTGGATCACTTAGACGAAGTGATTGCTTTGATTAGAAATTCAGCAGATCCTGAAACGGCGAGAAATGGCTTGATGGAGCGTTTTGCTTTGAGTGAAATTCAAGCTCGAGCGATTTTGGATATGCGTCTTCAGAGGCTTACAGGTATGGAACGAGACAAGATTATCCAAGAATACAAGGAAATCATGGCTTTGATTGAGGAGTTGAAGGAAATCCTTGCCAATGAGGATAAACGTATGGAGATCATCAAAACCGAACTTCGGGAGATGAAAGATCGATACGCTGATGACCGCCGTACGGAGATCGAGCACAATGCTGAAGATTTTAGCTACGAAGACATGATCCCTAATGAAGAAGTGGTCATTACTGTTTCTCACCAAGGTTATGTTAAAAGAACAGCACTCACGGAATATAGAACTCAGGGTAGAGGTGGTGTAGGTTCCAAAGGAGTAAGTACCAAAGAGGACGATTGGACAGAGTATATTTTCACAGCATCAACTCACAATTACCTTTTGATCTTTACCGATAAAGGCAAATTGTTTTGGCTGAAAACCTACGCTATTCCGGAGGGATCTAAGACTTCCAAAGGAAGACCAATACAAAATTTGATCAATATTGAGTCTGATGACAAGATCAGATCCATCATTCAGGTAGAAAATCTGGAGGATCAGGATTACATCAATAACCATTTCCTAGTGATGGTGACCAAGCAAGGTGTGATTAAAAAGACGACTTTGGAGCAATATTCCCGTCCAAGATCCAATGGTATCATTGCTTTAAATTTCAGAGAAGATGATCAGCTGGTTCATGTAGCTATGACCAATGGAAGTCAACACATTGTGATTGCAGCAAAATCTGGAAGAGCGGTTCATTTTCATGAATCTGCCGTGAGACCGATGGGACGAACCGCCACTGGAGTTAAAGCAATCACGTTAACGGATGTTAATGATTTCGTCATTGGCATGGTATGTGCCTCCAAGGAAAATGCAACCTTGCTTGTGGTCTCCGAAAAAGGATATGGAAAACGATCCGATCTTGAAGAATACCGAATCACAAACAGAGGCGGTAAAGGGGTGAGAGCTATGAATGTCACCGATAAAACCGGGACATTGGTAGCAATCAAAGAGGTGGTAGATTCAGATGATTTGATGATTATCAACAAATCAGGGATTACCATTAGAATTTCCATGGAGCAGCTTCGAATCATGGGCCGAGCCACTCAAGGTGTGAGATTGATTAAAGTGGGTGAAGGCGATGAGATTTCGTCGGTTGAAAAAATATCAAGAGAAGAAGTAGAAAGTTCCGAATCTTCCGATCTTGCGACCGATTCTCCCAATCCCTCAACTGATTCAACAGAATCTGATGTAGAATTAACTGATTAAACCAAACAATAAAGAAAAAACGCTAATGAAAAAGCTAATTCTCTCAATGGCTATGGTGGCAGTAGCTTCTGTGGCTTTTGGACAAAAAAAGGTAGTAAAAGAAGCCGAAAAAGGTTTCAAACAAGGTAACCTTGAGGCTGCCCTTGCTGCTGTAGATGGAGCAACTACCAATCCTGAAACCAGTGGTGATCCTGCAACCTTTCTATTGAAGGCACAAATCCATACCAAGATGTTTGCAAGAGACTCTTCAAACACAATGGAGACAGTAGAGATCGGAAATCAGGCAGTCACAACATTTGCAAAAGCATTTGAAATGGCGGGTAGCAACAAAACTTCACCTGTTGGTAAAGCTGTATATGCTGAAGAATTACCTGGCATTCCTGAAAACCTCAAGCCATATTCTTTGATAAGCCTAAAAAATATTTCTTTTGATAAGGCTCTTAAAATGTATGAAGAGGAAAATCTTGAAATGTCTTATGAGTTTTTCAACCTAGCCGGTGAAATCGATAAGACTGACTCTACTATCCATTACAATGCAGGATTCCTTGCTAATGATCTAGGTAGATTTGAAGATGCAAAAAAGCATTTCAATTACCTTTTCGAAATCCCTGGTTATAATAAAACCAATGCATACTATTTCATGGTGCAGATTCTGAGCACAGAAGAGAAAAATCCAGAAGCAGCCTTTGATCTGGTAGCAAAAGCAAGAAAAGAGTACCCAAATGACAAAGTATTGGCTGAATATGAAATTCAGCTTTTGCTTCAGTTGAACAAAATGGATGAAGCTATGGCGCAAATCAAAGATGCGTTGGCAAATGATCCGAACAACGTTGGACTTCTTTTGAGATCCGGTTACCTGAAAGAGCAAGCAGGTGATTTTGAAGGTGGTCTTACAGATTACAAAAAATCAGTAGAAATTGATCCAAACTTCTTTGAAGGAAACTATTACACCGGGGCTTTGCTTTTGGAGCAAGCTCAAAAGGAACTAAATTCCCTCAATGATCTTTCAGATGCGGAATGGGAAAAACAATCTCCAATTGTCGGTAAGAAAGCAGATGCTAATTATACTGAGTCTATCAAGTATTTCTCCAAAGCACTTGAAATCAAGCCTGACAACACAGATATCATGATCATCTTGTATCAAGTGTATACCAGACTTAAGAAGACTGCTGAAATGGACGCGATGAACAAGAAAATCTCTGCGATTCTAGGTGCAAACTGGCAGGATAATTAATTCAAACTTTCTTTTTTAAAAGGCCGGACCTCCGGCCTTTTTTTATGCTTTCTTGGCAATAGTTTATTTCTGATTCCAATGTTTGAAAAATAAAAAAGTGTTTTTCTGATTTATTGAGATCACTCCCAACGAATACACTCAATTTCATATCCACTCCATTTTATTTTAAATAAATCTCGCTTCCATTGATAAAAAAAGCTTTTTATTTCGAGTAGGATTGAAATAGTTTTCCTTTCCAATTAAACCCAATATGATCAGATCGAAGTTTTACCAGTTTTCATGGAGCATTCTTGCTTGGTTCTTGAGTTTATCTGCCTTTGGTCAATCACTTCCCTCTTCTCAAATCTATCATTCTCTCCTTCAATTAAGAGAAACCAAGCGTGTACTCTATGTAGCTGCCCATCCTGATGATGAAAACACCAGGCTGATTGCTTATTTAGCAAACGGAGAGCATGCGGAAGTGGCATATTTAAGTTTGACTCGCGGAGATGGTGGGCAGAACCTCATTGGAAAGGAATTGGGAATTGAGCTTGGACAGATTCGGACTCAAGAATTGATCAAAGCCCGCCAGACCGATGGAGGAAAGCAGTTTTTTACCCGAGCTCTCGATTTTGGATATAGCAAAGATCCGACAGAAACCCTTCAAAATTGGGAAAAAGAAAAAGTCTTGGCAGATGTGGTTTGGGCCATTCGGAAATTTCAACCTGATATTATCATTACCCGGTTCAATACCATCCCAGGGGTGACCCATGGTCATCATACCACTTCTGCTATTTTGGCGGGTGAAGCATTTGATCTGGCTGGAAAAAACTCTTCTTTTCCGGAGCAATTATCTTTCGTGAAACCTTGGCAACCCAAGCGCATTTTTTTTAATGCTTATAATTTCCGAGGAGAATTTGAGCCTGAGCAAGGGAAAAAATATTATGCCTTTGAAGTAGGAGGATATGACCCGCTTTTAGGTAAGACGTATCATCAGATTGCAGCAGACAGCCGCACGATGCACAAGTCTCAAGGATTTGGTGCGACAGCTGGTGAGGGAAATGCCAAAGACTACATTGAGCAAGTAGGTGGGGAAGCCTATTCCAATTCTCCTTTTGACGGCGTTTCCAATCGTTGGGAACAGCTAGCAGGCGGAAGAACTATTCTTTCACAAATTGACCAGCTTCTCAAGAATTTCAATTTTGTTCAGCCTGACCAAAATGTCCCAGCTTTGCTTTCCCTTCGAAAGTCGATAATAAGTTTGAACTCCCCAGAGCCTTGGGTTAAGGAAAAGCTTGAAAAATTGGATCAGACTATTATCAATTCCTTGGGATTGGAATATGAATACATCGCAAGAAAAGAAATTGGATTTCCGGGAGAGAAAATCAATTCGGAGCTAGTACTGACCAATCCTTCAACCATAGAGCTTAGAAATGTTTCTTTTCAGGTAATGGGATCAACTCATGGAGGGAAATTTGCAAAAGAAAATGCCAGGGTTTCTCTACCGATAGAATTGGCAATTCCTGAGAATATCTCTTTTTCACAGCCTTATTGGTTGGAAAATCCTTTAGACGGAGCCCTCTTCTCTGTGCCTAGTCAGCAGAAAATTGGTATTCCTTTTTCTTCTCAAACCATAGGAGGAGACCTATCCTTCTCTTTTGCAGATCAGAAGTTTGTTCTGCCAGTTCAGCTGTTTTACAAATTCAATGATCAGGTGGATGGGGAAATCAAACAGCCCTTTACGATTGTTCCAGAAGTTGATCTGACTATTTCAAAGGAAAACGTTTTTTTGGTTTCAGGTGCGGATCCAACGGTTACAGTTACGGTCAATTTTAGAAATCAAATCCTGGATGGTACTCTGGATTTTGAAGGAATCGATTCCACTCAGTTTAGAGTGTTAAGTATCGAAGATATTGCATTCCAAAAGAAACGGATTTTTAAGGTGGCTTTTCTTCCAAAAACAGCAGGAAAAAAAGTGATCACTGCCAGATTTACCACTTCTGCGGGAAAGTCCTATGACCAAGTCACCAAGCAGATTTCTTACAAGCATATTCCGAATTTGACTTATTTCAGTCCTGCTAGTATCAATTTGATTCAGGCGGATTGGAAAGTTTCCGGGGAAAAGATCGGCTATATTCCAGGAGCAGGTGATGATGTGCCCGGAGTGCTTTCAGCTTTGGGATATAAATTAACTATGATTGGGGCCGAGGATTATTCAGTGGATTATTTGAGTCAATTCAAAGCAATCGTAGTCGGTATTCGAGCTTATAACACAAATTCAGAATTGGCAGCAAATCAGCAGGTTTTAATGGGCTATGTCCGCGCAGGAGGAAACCTCATAGTCCAATATAATACGAGTTCACCACTGTTGACGAACCAACTTGGTCCGCATCCATTTACGATTGGCCGAGATCGAGTTACGGTGCAAGAATCCCCGGTGGAAATTTCCCCTGACAGCCCGATTGTAAAAGGTCCAAATCAAATTACCCAAGATGATTTCAAAGGTTGGGTACAAGAGCGAGGCTTGTATTTTGCGTCCAATCCTGATGCACATTATCAGCAGCCATTTACCATGCAAGATCCAGGAGAAAATGCATCTAAGGGTGCCTTGATTCATGCTCAAATTGAGAATGGAAATTATATTTACACAGGAATCTCTTTCTTCAGGCAACTGCCTTCCGGGGTACCTGGTGCCATCAAATTATTCATTAATCTAATCGAACAATAGCATGGAAGAGAGGCAGATTAAATGGTCAAGAATTTACATGGGAATGATGGCTAGCTTGGTGATCATGATTGGTTTGTTTTATTGGTTATCTGTCGCCTTCGCATGAGTACGCTGGATTGGTCCTTGTTATTCTTTACCCTCGTTTCCATAGCCGCTTACGGGATTTACAAAACCCGTGGGCAAAAGAGCCTGGAATCTTACCTCAAAGGAAATAAAGACAATTGGTGGACGATTGGCTTGTCCATCATGGCTACTCAGGCCTCGGCTATTACCTTCCTAAGTACTCCTGGACAGGCCTATGAGGATGGGATGAGATTTATCCAGTTTTACTTTGGGTTGCCTCTGGCGATGATCATTATCTCCGTCAGCTTTATCCCGATTTACTACAAGCTGAAGGTCTACACTGCTTATGAGTATCTGGAAAATCGTTTTGATCTGAAGACACGAACCCTAACCTCTTTACTTTTTATCATTCAAAGAGGGTTGGCAGCTGGAATCACGATCTATGCTCCAGCGATTATTCTTTCTACTCTTTTGGGCTGGAACCTTACTTTTACCAATATTTTCATTGGCCTATTAGTGATCATCTACACGGTTTCAGGTGGGACAGAGGCTGTTTCCATTACGCAGAAGCAACAAATGGCAGTCATGATGGGAGGGATGATCCTAGCAGGGATTATTGTGATCCAATTGTTGCCGATTTCTTTTGGAGAAGCCATGCATGTGGCTGGGAAAATGGAAAAGCTAAACGTGGTCAGTTTTGAGTTTGACCTAGCGGATCGATACAATATCTGGTCAGGAATGACGGCCGCTGTGTTTCTTTTCCTCAGTTATTTTGGTACGGATCAAAGTCAGGTACAGCGCTACCTATCAGGTCAAACCTTGACGCAAAGCCGTATGGGCTTGATCATGAATGGATTTCTCAAGATCCCGATGCAATTCATCATCTTGTTTATTGGGGTGATGGTCTTTGTTTTTTACCAATATGTTCAGCCTCCTGTGATTTTTAATGAGGTTCAGACTGAACAGCTTCGAAACAGTCCCTATGCTTCTGAATTAGAGGCTCTAGAGAAAAAGTACACAGAAAGCTTTGAAGAAGGCCGATCTGTCTATCAGGAAATGCTTGCAGCCATTGACCAAAAACAAGATCAAAAAGCGGATGAGCTGAAATCAAAGGTTCAGTCTATCAAGTCTGAGCAAACCGCTATTCGGGATGAGGTCAAAGCATTGATCGTCAAAAACGATCCAACTGCTGAAACGCGTGATACAGATTACATTTTCATGCGTTTTGTAATGGATTACTTGCCACCCGGCATTGTAGGATTATTGTTTGCCGTGATTTTTTCGGCAGCCATGTCCTCATCTTCCTCAGAGCTCAATGCACTTGGGTCGACGACTACGATTGATTTGTATAAAAGATCGATCAACAAAGAGGCTAGTGACAAGCACTATGTGCTTTCTTCCAAAGCTTTCACTGCTTTTTGGGGATTAGGAGCCATTCTATTTGCCACCTATGCTTCCTTGTTTGAAAATTTGATTCAAGCAGTAAACCTTCTTGGTTCCCTGTTTTACGGTACGATCTTGGGGATTTTCATGGTAGGATTTTTTATGAAATGGATCAAAGGGCAAGCTGTATTTATTGGTGCTTTGATGTCCCAAGCTTTGATTTTATTGGTTCATTTCAAGAATGGAGAAGGGCTTTTGGGCTTCCATTGGGATATTGGCTTCCTTTGGTACAATGCGTTGGGCTGTATTTCAGTGATGATTTTCGGTAGCTTATTGCAATTAGTGATCAAAAAGTAATATTTGGATAAAAGCCTAATTTCAAGTCGTTTTTTTTGGGTTTTTATTAATTGCCTTCAGCTAAAGCTGGAGGCAATTTTTCTTCCATTTGTGGATAAGACGAAAAAAAACCGGATAGAGAAGATCCGGTTTCATTTTTTATTACTTGATGGACTTCATCAATCGATCATTCAGTCCCACGTAGTCTGGGTTTTTGTTTTCGATGGCCAGGTTTTTTGACTTTGTTGCAGATTCCAATGCTTCCGTTTTCATACCAAGAGCAAGTTCGATTTTAGCTCTCAGGTGAATGGTCCAATACTTAGGATCATTGTCAGTAGACTGCTTGATCCAAGCGTAAGCCTGATTCATGTCTTTGTTGTTGGTGAAGTAGTAATTGGCAGCTTGATAAAGTAGTGCAGGATTAGTGCTGTTGGCATCGATTACCTGCTTTTTGATATCTGCCATCACGATAGGATCCACTTCGGTAGCAATGGTGAAATCCACACGGGTTTGTTCCCATTTGATCGAAAGGTCAGCACTGTTATCGGTCAGGTTATTGAAGCTTAGCTCAAAGGACTCGTATTTTTTGCTTGTTTTGGAAGCAGTGACATTGAATCTGACCTGATCTTCTACCTGATTGTATCCGATTGCACCCCAAAGCTTCGTGTTTTTGCTCAAAATGATGGTCCAAGTGGATTTGCCTGGAATAGAGTACAAGGCGTAAGATCCTGCAGGTACTTTTTGACCTCCTACGATTACCTCTGTAGAGAAAGTCAAAATGGTGGCACCATTGGCACCAGTTCTCCATACTTCACCGTAAGGCACCAACTCACCGAAGATTTTTCTTCCTTTTGTGCTAGGTCTGCTGAAATCCGCAGTGACATCCGTCAATCCTACTTTTTGGGATATTTTGGCACTTGGACTGGCTTGAGGCATTTGGATTTGCTGTGCAAAGCTGCTGAATCCAGCAAAAAGAAGAGCCAGAAAAACGAGTTTGAATTTGTTTTGCATATAGGGTAAATAATTTTTGTTTATCGTTCGGATTATCTCAAATCCTACTCCAATTTTTGGAATTGGATGCAATTTGACAGTTTATTCTCTCATTTTGACAGGTTTTTACTCATATTTTATCATCGGACTTTCTCAAAAAAGAGATTGAGTTAATTTTACTAATCTACTTCTTAAAATAGAAAATGAGTCTCGCCATAATCAGTCCCGGAAGAAATCCTAAAGTTTGGATCGATGCACTTCGTCACCATCAGCCAGATATCGACATCCAAGTCTATCCTGATATCCATCGACCGGACGATGTGGAAATGGCCTTGGTTTGGCAGCATCCTCCCGGTTACCTCAGCACCTTTCCCAACCTCAAATTGATAAGTTCTTTAGGCGCAGGAGTCGATCATATTCTTTCAGATCCAGCTGTTCCGGATACAATGCCAATCGTAAGGATCGTGGATGAGAAATTGACTTGGTCCATGACCAATTATGTGATCATGGGAGTGTTGAATTTTCACCGACAGATTACTCGCTACCAAGCGGATCAAAAAAGAAAAGTGTGGGACATGTCCAATCCTGAAATCCCGGTTAAAGTGGGGGTGATGGGAGTAGGGGCTTTAGGAGGTGATGTCTTGGATAAACTGAATTATCTAGGATTTCAAGTGTCTGGATTTGGCTTTTCGGAGAAGACGAATTTTCCTTATCCCTACTATTCCAAAAATCAATTGGGCACCTTTTTATCCCAAATCAATGTCTTGGTTTGCCTGCTTCCGCTTACTCCAGAAACAGAAGGGATTTTAAATTTTGAGCTATTTAAGCAATGCTCCAAAGGAACTTACTTAATCAATGTCGCCCGAGGCAAGCATTTGGTGGAAGAGGATCTGATTCCTGCTTTGGATAGCGGGTTTCTTTCAGGGGCCTTGTTGGATGTCTATCGGGTCGAGCCTTTGCCACAAGAGCATCCGTTTTGGGAAGAATCAAGAATCCAACTGACTCCGCATATTGCCAGTGTGACCAATCCTTTGGCTGCTTCGCCTCAGATTATTGATAACTTTAATCGACTCAAATCTAACCATCCTCTTCAGAATCTTGTAAACCGGGAAAGAGGCTATTAATTTTTAGCTATGGAAAATACCTTCACGATTCTTTGCCCAACAGATTTTTCTGAATGCTCGTTGAATGCGATCGAATACGCATGTAGGCTTGGAGAGAAATACGAGGCCAAACTGGTTCTATTTCATGTGCTCAATCGGGAAGATTATTTGAAGCTTTCTCCTCGAGATACTGAGGGAAAGCATCAGGAAGAGTTTGTACTTCAAAAACTTAAGAATCTCCAAAAAACTGTTTTGGAGGAGAGCTCTTCAAAAGGTTTGAAGGATTGCCAAATTGCTATCAAAGAAGGGAAAATTGTCCAGGGTACTCTTGGTTATGCAAAGGAAATCAATGCAGGATTGATTGTAGTTGGTACTGAGGGGATGAATGAATTGAGAGAAACTATCATTGGCAGCCGGTCTAGCAGGTTGGTTGAACAATCGGATCGAGATATTTTGGTGGTGCCAAGGAGGGTTTTCTTTAAAACTCCTAGAAAACTGGTCTTTGCCTCAGATTACCTTGAAGAAGATAAATTGGCGATCCAAAAGGTCGTGGAATGGGCTAGTTTTTTTGATGCAGAAATTGATTTCGTGCATATTTCTTCCTCCCAAAAAACAACAGAAAAGGCCTTGCATCTTACGATGATCGAGGAAGTGAAACCTTTTGTGAGGTATGATAAAGTTAACTTTGTGCTCAAATCCTTTCGGGATGATCTTGCACTTGGTCTGGAAAATTACCTACAAGTGGCAAAAGGAGATATGCTCGTCACCCTCAGTAAAAAGAAGAGCTTTTTTGATCAGATTTTTTCTAAAAATCTTTCCAAGAAGATGTCCTACTTTATCAATAAGCCCCTTTGGGTGATTAAGAGTTTTTAGGCTTTTTCCCGCTTAGCAATCCCTTCACAAAACCGGAAAACTCTTTTCTAGATTCCTCATTTGCCAAGACTGACTTTAGCGTGTTCCAAACGTGTCCTGGGGTTAATTTCTTCGGTTCATTGACAGGCGTGAATTTTGGCTGAGGCACTTCTTTGGTTTTCTTTTCGCCGATTGGGGGAAGGTCATCTTGCTTTTGAGTGGGCTTGTAGCCGACAAGTTCATCTGCTTTTTGAAAGCTTTTTTTCGCTCGTTCTTTTTGTCCCAACTTTTCTTCAACCAATCCCTTGTTGTTAAAGGCTACCGCATCTTCCGGATCGAGTTCGATGGCTTTTTCATAGTCTTCGATTGCTCCCTGAAAATCTCCCAATCGATCTTTCAAAAATGCACGACTTGAATAGCGATAAGGATTGCGAGGGTCTAGGTTTGCAGCACGATCAAGTTCGGAAAGCGCATCTTCATTTCGACCCATCAAATGCAAAACAACAGCACGATCACTGATGAAATCAGTGTTGTAGGGTTCTAATGCCGTCAAGAGATCAAAATCCGCCAAGGCCAATTCGCCTTTCCCCAATCTGGTCAGAATTCTACCACGGTGTAGATGAAGTTCACTTTTTCCTTTTTCACGAATAATTAATTGATCGAAAACTGCCAAAGCTTCTTCGAATTTTCCTTCCTGATAGAGTTGGTAACCTGTATTGAAATCCATTTTTTCTTGACTTAATTCATCAGACGCTAGACGGAAGATTAAAAGATATCGGATTTCGGAATTGGGATTTCGGTCTGGACATCATGTCGTCAATCGTCATTCGTCAATCGTAATTTTTCAATTTTACCCAATGTCTAACTGAGTTCACAAAGGTAAACCCCGATTCCCAAACCAAAGTTTATTTTCCCTCTTTTTGCTTCAAAATCCCTTCGGCTGTTATCTTTAAAGCCAAGAGTATTTCCCATATGGCATTCAGTCCCGACGCAGTTCTCAAAGACCTCAAAGCGAAGAAGTTTGCTCCCATTTACTTTTTGCAGGGAGATGAACCGTATTTTATCGACTTGATCACTGAGTATATAGAGAAAAATGCCATCCCCGAATTTGAGCGTGGATTCAATCAATTGGTGCTTTATGGCAAGGATTCATCCATCAGCACCATTTTAAATAATGCCCGAAAATTCCCGATGATGGCTGAGCGACAATTGGTCGTGGTAAAGGAAGCTCAGAGTATTCCGGATTGGGGAAAAGAAGAGGCTCAGAAGCTGTTGATCAGTTATTTGACCAATCCGCTGCCTAGTACCATTTTGGTTTTTGCTTACAAACATAAAAAGCTGGACGGGAGAAGTTCGTTGAAAAAAGAACTGGAGAAAAAGTCCGTTTTTGTTGAGTCTGAAAAAGTCAAAGATTGGAAGTTGACCGAATGGGTCGATGGCTATTTCAGAGATTTAGGCCATCAGATTGAGCCAAAAGCTAATCAGTTATTGGCTGATTCGATTGGGAACAACCTTGAAGTACTGACCAATGAGGTGGGAAAGATGCTGATTAACTTCCCTGAGCCTACCAAGTTTACGCCTGACCACATTTCCAAATTCATCGGAATCAACAAGGACTACAACAATTTCGAGTTGTCTAAAGCCATTGGATTCAAGGACGTGGTTAAAGCCAATCAGATTATTCATTATTTCATTCAGAATCCCAAGGCGCACCCAGTCATTCCGATTTTTACCTTGTTGTATAATTATTTCAGTAAAGTTGCCTTGGTACATCGCGCGGGTCCACTGCCCGAAAATCAGTTGGCTAGTGCTTTGGGAATCAATCCTTACGGGGTAAAAGAATACATTACTGCAGCCAGAAACTACAAATTGGGCAAGGTAATTGATGTGTTTGGGTACATCAAAGAGGCTGATCTTCGTTTCAAAGGAGTGGACTCCGGAAGTATGGACGAAGGGGAGATCCTCCGCGAGTTGGTGTACAAGATTTTGCACTGATTACCCAAAACCAATTATTATGAAATACTACCTGGTGCTGCTTGCAGGCCTGGGTTTGAGCGTGGAAGCTTTTTCTCAATCCACACTGTATCAAACCGGCCAACAGCAAGCGTTGGATTACCATTTAGAGCTTTTCGATAAGCAGCTTTTCTCAGCCAGTCTCTATGACAATACCCGTTTGCTGGCTGAGTCTCTCACAGAAGAACAACGCAAAAATGCTCAGCTCAATCGTGCCATGTCTGCTCTCCAGCTGGAGAGTCCAGATGGTCCTGGGTTGATGAAGGCTTATATTTTTGATCATGGTAATCATCCTACAGTAGCTACTGCTGGTCTTTACCTTGGAAATCATTTTTTCTACAAAAGAAATTACAAGGAATCCATCGAAGCTTTCGATTTGGTCAATACCAAAGGACTGAATGAAGAAACCAAAGCAGATGTCCTCTTCAAGCAAGGCTATGCCTATTTCCAGCTGAAAAACTATGGACAAGCTGCTGGCTACTTCGATCAGGCAAAAACGCTCAATCAACCGGTAAGTCCGGATGCCTACTATTACAGCGGCTTTATTGCGATGGAGCAAGGAAAAACGTCCAAAGCCGTTGCAGATTTGCAGGCAGCAGGACAGTCTTCCTTTTATGCGACAAAAGTTCCTTATTTGCTGACTGCGCTGTATTATCAGCAGGGCAGTTACGATCAGGCTATAACCTATGCGGAGCCTTTGTTGGCTTCGAGTCAAAATCTGGATCGTAGGGAAACCATTCATTTATATTTGGCAGAATCCTATTATGCAAAGAAGGACTTTGCCAATGCAGCCAAGAATTACGATGCCTTTATCAATGCCAAAAAAGGCACGCTTTCCCGAGAGGAAGTCTACAAAGCCGGCATTTCATTTTTTGAAATCAAAAACTACCAAAGAGCTACAGATTACCTGAAGGTATCTGCATCGGGAAACGATGAAATTGCCCAATCTTCCAGTTATTACCTTGGACATTCCTACATCAAGTTGGATAACTTCGCTTTTGCTTCCACGAGTTTTCAGGCGGCTTCCAAAGCCTCTTTCAACAAGCAAATTCAGGAAGAAGCCTTGTTCAATTACGCCAAGACCAACCTTCAGCGAGGCAGTTTTCAGATAGCAATCAGTACGTTAGACGAATATTTAGATACGTATCCTTCTGGAAGACATCGTTCTGATGCCGAGACACTTTTATCAGAAGCCCTCATCAATACCAATGACTATTTGCGAGCTCTGGAGCAAATGGATAAGATCCGAACCAAGTCTCCAAGAATTCAGGCGGCCTACCAAAAGGTAGCTTTTTATCAGGCGATGGTCTATTACCGGGATCAAAAATACAAGCAGGCGATTTCTTTGTTGGACAAATCTCAGGCCTATCCTTCGGATAAAGACTTGCTTTTGGAGACACATTTTTGGAAAGGGGAGGTGCAGACCGCTGATGGGAATTTGCCTCAGGCGATCAGATCCTATGAAGCAGCTAGAGCGATGAATCCGGCAAGTAGCCATCCTTTCCTGATCAAAACGCACTATGGATTGGGTTATGCTTATTTCAATACCCAGCAATATCCCAAGGCAGAGGAACAATTCCGTCTCTATACTGAAAAACTCAGAGCTCGGGAAGAAAAGCAAAATTATGACGATGCCTTGCTGAGACTTGGAGATTGTCAGTATGTACAAAAGAAATTCGGAGATGCTGCTGCTACTTTCCAAAGGTCAATCACGGAGCGCAATTCAGGGATCGATTATGCCTACTACAGATTGGCGGTGGTTCAAAACTTCCAAAACCGAAATGACGAAGCGCTTTCTCAGTTGGATCGCTTGATTAGTGGCTATTCTTTCAGCTTGTATTTGGAAGATGCCATGTTTCAACGTGGGCAAATTTATTTGGAGGAGGTTCGCTATGCCGAAGCATCTAGAGCTTTTTCTGATTTGATCACAGGTAGACCCAATTCTCCTTTTGTTCCTTATGCCTTGGAGGGAAGGGCAGTGGCCAACTTCTCTATGCAGCGCTACGATCAGACGATTGCGGATTACAAATCGATTTTGGACAACCATCCCAATGCTCAAAACGCAGAAACTGCATTGAAAGGCCTGCAGGAAACACTGGCACTTCAGGGTAGATCTGCTGAGTTTGGAGACTATGTAGCCAAATACAAAAGCAAAAATCCAGGTTCAGGTAATGTGCAAGGCTTGGAATTTGAATCTGCTAAGAGTTTATATATCGATAAAAACTACGCTCAGGCAGCAAGAGCATTTGAAAACTACTTAAGGAGCTATCCTCAATCCGCTCAAAAAGCGGAGGCCCTGTTCTTTGCAGGTGATGCCTTCTTGCAAGCTGGAGATACAGATCGAGCAGTCGGCTATTTCAAGCAGCTGGAGCGTGAACCGGCATCTCCTCAACGTTTACGAGCGATGCAAAAGCTAGGGATGATCGAGCTGGATAGAGGCAATTATGACGCGGCAATCCCTTATCTCGAGACAGCTTCGCAAAATGCCCGAAACAAGGTGGAAGAAGCAGAAGCCGTGCAGGGATTGATGGTGGCCAGTTTTGCCACACGTAAGTTCCAACAAGCTATTTCCTACGCAGATCGACTGATGACTTTGGATGGCATTATTCCAGAATCAACCCCGACGGCCCTTTTGACTAAGGCCAAAGCTCAGCGAGAAATGAACCAAAAGCCACAAGCTGAAACTACCCTGCAAAATCTGGTGAAAGATCATAAGACGGTCCAAGGTGCAGAAGGCTTGTATTTGTTGGCATTCTCCTATCAGGAAAGAGGAGATTTTGAAAAGTCCAATAATGCCATTTTTGATTTCTCCGGACCGTTTGCGGATTACGATTTCTGGTATGGAAAGATGTTTTTGCTCTTGGCAGACAACTTCCAAAAGACGGGAGAAACCTTCCAGGCAAAAGCCACACTTGAATCCATCGTAGAGCGATCTACCAATGCTGAAATCAAGGCAGAAGCTCAGTCCAAACTCAAAAACCTGAACTAAACCAATGAATAGATTTGCAATATCCTTATTGTTTTCAGGCGCTTTTTTGGGAGGCCTGACATCAGCTTTGGCACAAAACCCTCAAAGAGGTGCAGTGCAGGATCAGGAATTTGTGATCCGAAAAGATCGGGTTTTGACCGTTCCGACTCAGCCACGTTCTTTTGAGCGTCTGCCTGTGTTGCCACAGCCCAAGGGCATGGAAGATTTTAATTATGCCATCACCCCTTATTTCCTTTCTATTCCGGCATTGAAGCTACAGCCCACGCCTGTTCAAAAAGACTACCGTCAACCCAAATTGGATTTGTATCCGGGTTTTGTACGCGCAGGTTATGGTAATTTTGCTTCACCGCTGTTGGAAGGAAGATATATGTCCACAACCGCTGATCCGCTAAACTATGCGGTGAGATTTAAGCACCAGAGTTTTGGAAAAGGGCCTGTAGAAAAGTACGGAGAAAGTAGTCCTGAATCCCATACCGTATTTGGAGGAGATGTAAGTTACTTCCTGGACAGAGCAGAAGTCTTTGGTGGATTGAGTTGGGGCCAAGACAAGTATTCTTTTTATGGTACGGATTTAAGTTTGTATGAAGATCCGCTATGGGATCCAATTAACCCACTAATCCAAAACAACGTCCAAAACAACGTTCAGTTTTCGGCCGGAATCCGAGATATTGAGAAAGTCGGCCCATTTGGATACGAAGCCAAAATTAGCTATAGAAGCTTCAAAGACAGTTATTTAGCCAGAGAAAATGAAGTAGGGGTACAGGGCTTGGGTAAGTTTAGACCAACTGATGACTGGTCAGGAAAAGTAGGGTTAAGCTATTTCTCTACTGCTACGGAGGATTTGAATTATGATCTAAACCGAACCTATTTTGCCATCCGACCAGAAGTTTCCTACAACTATGAGGCTTTCCGATTTACGGCAGGGTTGAATATTGTCTCTGAGAATGATTCATTACCCGAGAAAGAGAGTGATTTCCGAATTTTTCCCGTGCTAAAAGCCAGCTACCAATTTGCGGATGAGTTTGGTTTTTATGGAGAGTTTTCCGGTGATGTAAATCGAAACACCTATTTCAGTTTTGTCCGAGAAAATCCATTCCTAGGACCTAGTACCCAATTGCTTAATACCGTCAACAATTACAAGATCGCCGGTGGGATAGAGGGGCAGTTTCAGGAAGCATTTCATTACCGGGCAGGTATCGATGTGAGCCGATTTAACAACCTGCATTTCTTTGTGAACTCAATCGCGGATTCTGCACGATTTGAATTGGTTTATGATGATAAGACTACCGTAGTCAACCTAAATGCAGAATTGGGTATGAAGTTTTCGGACGTGTACACCTTGGGTTCTCGATTGGACTTGTACCAATATGACTTAAGCACTCAGGCCGAAGCGTGGCATAGACCCGTTTGGGCACTTTCGATCAACAATCAGGTGAAGCCATTCGAGAAGCTTTTACTTCAGGCCAATCTGAATTTCATGGGGGGAATCAAGGCAAGAGGGGATGTGAGCGCGGCTGCTATTTTTCCTCCGGACATCGAAGTAGTCAATCTGAAAACCATCGCTGACTTGCAGTTAAAGGCTGATTTTAAGATTACAGACCGAATCTCGATTTTCGCAGAAGGGAATAACCTGACCAATGGGAAAAACATGCGTTGGCTGAATTACCCTGTTCGGGGTGTTCAGCTCATCGGTGGTGCCAGCTTCAAATTCTGATTATTCAGAATTTGAGGTTGGGCTTTCCGTTCATTTAGGTTAGTTTCGTAGCTTTCCCAGAATGAAGATGTCATCAAAAGATACAGATACCCGTGCATGGTCAGATCCTAAGGATTATGGGCTGCCTTTTGTAGAAATTACTCCCCTCAAGCCTCAACAGGCAATCCAAAAAGAAAAGCAGGAAGTAAACCAAAAGGAACCTGTCATTTCCGAGAAAAATTCGGTTGAATCTGTCCAAGAACCAATTGCCGTTTCTGAGGAAAAGCAGAAAATCGAACCTACCAAAAGCAAGGATTCCCCTAAACCGAAAGTCGAGAAAAGGGAAACTTCCAATGCTTGGGTTTGGATTGTAGTAGTCTTGGCTCTAGTGGTATTAGGAGTGATCGTATGGCAACTTCAACTGAATAGGAGTGAGGTGCCGCCTATTCAAACTTCCTCTGAAAAGCCTGAGGAGAAAATGGTGGAAAATCAGCCTGCTTCTCTTGTAGAAACTACCGCAACTGATACCGCTGTAAGTGCTGGAAATCAAGAAGCTATCACATCTATAAATAATTCAAATCCTAATCTTTCTAAACCTGCTGAAACTGGTACAACAATTGCCAATACGGTAAAAGGAAATTTGATCCGCATCGAATCCAAAGCTGAAAAAGTAAGGTATTTCATTGTGGTGGCAAGTTTGCCAAATGAGCAATTGGCCTTGGAATTGGCAGAAAACTTTTCGGGTAAATCCCAGGAACGTTTTCTAATTACTCCGTACGAGTCCAGTCCAAATTACCGGATTGCCATTGGCAAGTTTGACACTTGGAAAGCCGCAGCTGACGAGGTAGCAAGGATCAAATCTCAGTATTCTGAAGATTTGTGGATTTTGAACTATTAATATGATCCTTCTCCAAACCCTGACAATTGATTCACTGTCCACTGCGGACACCCTTGCTGCCCAAGCTACCAAAGATAACATTGGTCTTTTGGACCTCCTGCTCAAAGGAGGCTATATGATGATCCCGCTTTATCTACTATTTGTACTGGCGATCTTCATTTTTATCCAAAAGCTAATTACCCTCAATAAAGCCGCGAAAACCCCAAGTCACCTGATGGATCAGGTAAAAGTCTTGGTTCAAAGTGGTCAGATTGATAAAGCCAAACTACTCTGTGCAGGTGAAAATACGCCTGTGGCCAATATGATCGCCAAAGGAATTGAGCGGATCGGTTCTCCTCTGAAAAACATAGAAGTATCCATCGAAAATGTAGGAAAAATCGAGATTTATAAGCTTGAAAAAAATCTTGGACTCTTAGCAACCGTATCCGGTGCAGCCCCAATGATCGGGTTTTTGGGAACAGTAACAGGTATGATTCAGGCCTTTATTTCCATTGCACAAGAAGAGGGAAATGTGTCTCCCAAGCTTCTTTCGATGGGTATATACGAGGCTATGATTACCACAGCTGCAGGTCTGGTAGTAGGCATTATCGCCTATTTGGGGTATAACTATTTGGTAACCCAGGTCTCCAAGTTGGTGCACAACATGGAGTACACATCGATTGAATTTATCGACCTTCTTCAGGATAAATAATCATGGGACTTCAGTCAAAAAATAAGATTGACGCGAGTTTTAGCATGTCCTCCATGACGGACATCATCTTCTTGCTGTTGATTTTCTTCATGCTTACTTCTTCCTTTATCACTCCTTCTGGTTTACCTGTGAACTTGCCCTCCAGCGAAGCATCGGATATAGTAATGCAGGAAGTGACCGTTTCGGTGACTAAAGACCTCCAGTTTTCTGTCAATGATAAAATTGTGAGCAGAGATCAGATCAAACCTGAGCTTACGACATTGCTTGAGGGGAAAAAAGGGCAAGTAGTATTGCACATTGATAAGGAAGTTCCCGTAGAATTCTTAGTGGAAATCGGCGGAATTGCGGCTGGACTTGAAGCCAACGTATCCATCGCTACCAAACCCTACTAAATCATGCAAAGCTGGAATGCTGACCAAATAGAAAAAGAGAGCAAGAAAAAGTCTGCCATCATCACTGCTGTGGTGAATATACTACTTTTGCTGGCTTTCTATTTTATTGTCGTGTGGCGTCCTCAGATTCCACCTTTGCCAACCTATGGATTGGAGCTGAATTTAGGTTTTACGGATGTAGGTTCTGGAAATCGAAACAGTCCGAATGCACCTTCCGAAACTCCTTCTCAAAATGTAGAACAAGCCGCTCCAGGCGAAGTAGCCCAAGCGGTGACTCAACCTGCCACTCCAGCACCAGCTCCGAAAACCGAAACTGCTAAACCTAAAACAGCTTCTAAACCTGCTGCCAATCAGGCAGTGACTACCAAGCCTTCTCCCATTAAAGGCGTGGAAAAAGCAGTCGTAGAAACCAAAAAACCGGAGCCAGCCAAAACTGAACCCAAAAAGTCAGTCACCACTCCAGCAAAGTCAGAAGCGGAAAAAACTACCCAGAAAGCACCAGAACAGCCTAAAATCGATCAACGAGCGATCTTTGGTGCAGGTGGCACTTCCGGCAAAAGCACAACTCCTGCATCTGGCGGAGCTCAAGGTTCTTCCAATGCCAAAGGCGATGAGGGGCGTCCAACCGGAACTGTGGATGGTCGGGCGATTATGGGTGAAGGAAGTGGAAAAGGAACCAATTCTGGGGCCGGTTACAGTTTGGATATGGCAGGATGGGATTTTGCTTCCAGACCGACTATCAATGACCGGGTATCCACCCGTAATGGTCGAATAGTTTTCAAAATAACTGTGGATGATTCTGGCAGAGTAGTTCAAGCTGTACCATTGGAATATAACGTATCCAATGATGTCTTGGCCTATTACCGACAGGTGGTCAATCAGATCAATTTTAAAAAATCCGGTGGAGCTGCTGCCGATTTTTCTACCGGAAAGATCACCTTTGTGATTAAGGTGGATTAATAATGAATTACCAAGAAACGCTCGATTACCTCTTTAACGCCCTACCCATGTTTCAGCGGGTAGGAGTTTCCGCTTTCAAAAAGGACCTGACCAATACCCTTGCCCTTTGTACTCATTTAGATAATCCTGAACGTAAATTCAAAAGTATTCATGTTGCCGGAACCAATGGAAAGGGGAGTACTTCCCATACCCTAGCAGCAATTTTGCAGTCAGCAGGATACAAAACCGGCTTGTATACTTCTCCTCATCTAAAATCCTTTACCGAACGCGTTCGAATTAATGGTCAGGAGATCACCGAGCAAGCGGTTGTTGAATTCGTTGAGGCCAACAAGTCTTTTTTGGATGAATTGAAGCCCAGTTTCTTTGAGATGACTGTAGGCTTGGCCTTTTGGTATTTTGCTAAGGAGCAAGTCGATATTGCCGTCATCGAAGTAGGAATGGGAGGCAGATTGGACAGTACCAATGTGATCACTCCGGAGCTTTCGGTGATTACCAACATTGGTTGGGATCACATGCAGTTTTTGGGAGATAAACTTCCTCTGATTGCAGGCGAAAAAGCGGGAATCATCAAGCCTAAAGTCCCTGCGATAATTAGCCAAACACAAGAGGAAACTACCTCAGTTTTTCTCAAAAAGGCATTAGAAAATCAGACTCACATAACTTTTGCAGATCAAAAAATCAAGCTTCAGAAGTTGAATTCGGAAGAGGGCATTGCGAAGTATGCTGTTTCTGAAAATGGAAAAACACAAAGGTTGGAGTATGGATTGCAAGGTGATTATCAACTTTTTAATTTGCCCGGCATTCTGGAATCAGTAAATCAGCTTCGAAGCATGGGCTGGAAGATTTCCGATGTAGCCCTGGGAAAGGGTTTGAAAGATGTTTCATCGCTTACAGGGCTGAAAGGTAGATGGCAGATTTTAGGAGAAGAACCAACCGTCATCGCAGACACCGGTCATAACGAACCTGGAATTCGGGCCATTTTGAATCAGTTGAAAAGCTATTCTTTTAACCAACTCTGGATGGTCATCGGAATGGTGCAAGACAAGGACATTTCTAAGATTTTGGCTTTGCTGCCCAAGGAAGCCCGATATGTTTTTTGTCAGGCAGATTTACCGAGGGCGATGGAGGCTGGAAAGCTTGCAGAGAAAGCAGCCGAATTTGGGCTTAAGGGAGAAGTTGTTCCCGATGTGAATGAGGCTTTACAATTTGCCCGAAAAAATGCATCATCCAATGACCTGATATTTGTGGGAGGGAGTACTTTTGTGGTCGCAGAAATCGAAGACCTCTAAATGAGCAGAAAAAAGCTGGTTCGCTTCGCCCAAAATGAAGCCAATCCCAATGTAATTCAGGCTGGAAAGCCACTTTTTGAAACCATCAAAGGCAACTGGCATGAAATCCAGTTCCAAAATCAAAATCCGATCGTAGTCGAATTGGCTTGTGGCCGAGGTGAATTTACAGTTGGTTTGGGACGTGAATACCGAGATCAAAACTTCATAGGAGTAGATATCAAAGGCAGCCGAATCTGGAAGGGAAGTTCGACGGCCACTGTTGAAGGGTTGACCAATGTGGCTTTTCTTAGAACTCAGATCCAAAATCTTACGGAGTTCTTTGCCGAAGGTGAGATTTCTGAGCTGTGGATTACGTTTCCCGATCCCTTTCCAAGAGAAGGAGACGAAAAGCGTCGATTGACTTCTCCTAAATTTCTGGACATATACAAGCCAATGATCAAAGCTAACGGCTTGGTTCACTTCAAAACTGATAACACGGGACTTTTTGATTACACCTTAGATTTGGTAAAAACCCGTGAGGATATCGAGATACTTGCCTTTACCCATGATTTTTACCAAAGTGACATGCGTGACGATCACCACGGCATCAAAACCCGCTATGAGAAAATGTTTTCAGACAAGGGGGAGAAAATCAAGTATTTGAAGTTCAGGTTTAAGTGATAGACCTTTGGGGTTTTCAAGAACCCCGAAGGTCTTTTTATAGAATTGAAACCTTCGAGGTTTTGTAGACCTCAAAGGTTGGTCAATTTCACGTTTTCCAAATACAAAGCCTGAAGTACCTTTTCCAGCAGAATATCTGCATCCACTGGCTTGGTCATATAATCATCCATTCCCACTGCTTTGGCCTTTATTTTACTTTTTTCTGTGGTATCCGCAGTGACGGCGATGATTGGGATTTGCTGATTTTGGATCCCCACCACACCTGAACGTATTGCCTCCGTGGCTTCATAACCATCCATTTCAGGCATCTGGAGATCCATCAGGATCAGATCAAATGACTCTGACCTTAACTTTTCCAATCCTTCCAAACCATGGTTGGCAAAAGCGAATGTGATTCCTTTCCACTTTCGTAAGATCGATTTGATGACTAGCTGATTGACAGGATTATCTTCGACTACCAATATTCGCTTGCCTGTCAAAAGTTCTACGGATTGCGTTTTCACCAAATCCTGAATCGATTCTTCTACTACTCCGAAATTAAGTGAAATGGTTACCGAAGTTCCTTTTCCCAAGTTGCTCTGAATCGAAACCGACCCATTGTAGAGTTGAGTAAGTGCTTTGACAATACACAATCCCAGACCAAAGCCACCAAATTTTCGCTTGTCGTCAATTTGTTCCTGAATAAAAGATTCGAAAATTCGATCAAGTTTTTCCTTTTTAATTCCGACTCCAGTGTCTGTGATTTCAAAGGTGAGTTTGACCTGGTCTCCAATCTCTTGAAGGTCTGAAATGGTCAATTTGACTTCTCCTTGTGGCGTGAATTTGATGGAATTGTTGATCACATTCATCAAAATCTGACGAAGCCTTGCTGCATCACCCACCAGTTTTTTGGGTAGCTGAACTCTTTCCTCAAAGCTGAATTTCAATCCTTTGTCACGGGATTGTTGATGGGCAAGGACCTTGACTTCGCCCAGTACTTTCTGAAAATCAAAGGGTTTTTGCTCGAGATTAAGCTCGCCTTTTTCGATTTTAGAATAATCCAAAATGTCATCGATGGAGGAGAGAAGTGACACCGAAGAATACTTGATCACCTCGAGATTTTCTTTGATTTTCTCATCTTGAATCTCTTTCATGATCGATTGAGAAAGTCCGAGAATGGCATTGAGCGGAGTTCGTAGTTCGTGTGAAACATTGGAGAGGAAAAAGGATTTGATCTCATTGCTTTCCTCTGACCGCTGAAGTGCGAGTTCTTGGGCTTTTTCTTTTTCGTTTCTAAGGATCCTGATTCGATTGGCCATGGAAAGTGAAAGGAAGAGGATTTCAAGTCCGGTACCCAGTTTGGCTGCATTTTCAGTAAGGAATGAATTTTCAATAAGTGAGAAATTATTCAAAATGAAAATGATAAATCCTAAAGTCAATGAGGTAAATCCCAAGGCAAAAAATGGATCAACAGGCTTCTTTTTTACAAAACTCATGACAATCGAAGCTACTGCGAGCAAAACTCCGATAAAGCCTAGTGCATTTACCAAAGGGTAGTAAAGTGGCTTGCCGGCGTCGAATAGAATAATGCCAAGGAGAAGTAAAATCAATCCAAAGTTGATGACGTTTATGGTGAGATTAAGTCCTCTGGCAAAGGTATTTACTTGGACGAATGCCTGACTGTAGCGGTTGAGAAGAATCGCCGAAACAGTGGCAAAAATCAATAAACTGCGGTCAGCAAACCATCCCGGTTCGCCTAGAAGATATTGGTAAAAATAACCATCCAACGAGGAGTGAAGCAATGCGATAGAGACCACATAAGACACATAGAGAATAAAACTTTTCTCTTTGATGCCAAAGTAGAAAAATAGGTAAGTCAGCGCGGCAAGAAGTAAAATCCCATAAAATACTCCGAAAACCAACTGATCGGTAAAGGTGGATTCAATGAGTGAAGTACCGTCATGAAGGGTGAGTGGAAGATTGATTACCTCTCCATCACTTTGGAGGTGAAGATAAAATTGAGTAGTTGAATTAGGTAAAAGGGTGATCGGAAAGAGCAGCTTTCGATGTTTGATTTCTCTTACTTCAAAAGGCATCATATCTCCATTTTTGATGACTTTTTGAATTTTTCCATTTTCCAGAAAATATAAGTCTGCCAAGTCGGTGATTGGACGGGCAGTTTCCAGATAGAGTGTTTTACTTTCTGAGGTATTATTCGAAAGGTCAAACTTGACCCAATACTGATGATCTGTGAATCCCAGATTGGTATTTTGATTGGGTAAAACTTGAAAAGCTGCTAGTTCAGGATTGGAAAGTAGATTTTCTAGGGAAGTAAATTCAGTGCCCATATCCCAAATCTGAGCACGGGTGTGAAGAGAGATCGGATAGGTTGCTTTGGCATCCTGACCTTGGACCGAGAATGCGAGTACTACAAAGAAACCGACAACGAGGGTGGTGATAAGTTGGTGTTTCATATTTGGGTAGTTTGACCAACTTACGACCTAACAGTGGAAATTGGATTTAGCTGAAGAAGTTTTGCTGTTTATAAGCTGGATTCGGGTAAGTATAAAATCCCTCTCCCGTCTTTTCACCTAACTTGCCTTGGTCGATGTAAGTTTTCAAAAGTCTTGCAAAGGCTTGGGAAGCGGCATCTGGCATCTTGTGCGTGACATGCCAAGCTGTATCCAATCCAATCGAATCCAATATCCCAAATGGTCCCATCGGCATGTGAAAATTGACCATCCAAGAGCGATCGATATCTTCGATACTTCCTACTTCTCTCGTCAACAATTTTCCTGCAGCTCCGATCAAAGCCATCAGCATGGTGTTGAAAATATAGCCTGGATTCTCTTTTTTGACCAAAACAGGAACCTGATTGAGCTTTCTTCCCAACTCTTCCAACATTGGAATCATGGCCGGATCTGTACCAGGATGAGGCATGATATCCACCACACGCGAATAAAACACGTCATGAAAGTGGAATGCGCAGAATTTGGCAGGTCGACCGCTCTCCTCGGCAAACATGGAAGGGAGCAAATAGGAAGTGTTGGTCGTAAACCAAGTCTTTTCGGGTGCGATTTCTCCAAATTGCTTCCAGACTTTTTTCTTGATGTCTTCCTCTTCGGTGACACTTTCATTGATAAAGTCGGCATCGGCTACCGCCTCAAGAGGATCTAGGGTAAATAGGATTCTGGAGAAAATCTCAGGAACCTGACTTTCGCTCAGTTGTCCTCCTTTGACGAGTTGGCGGAAGATTTTTTCCATGGTTTTTCGGCCAAAATCCAAGGATTTTTGATGGATATCATAGACTGAAACTTGTAAACCTGAGATGGCAGACTGAAGGGCTACTCGGGAACCCAAGGTTCCTGCGCCGAGAATACAAATTTTATGGATAGTCATTGAGGATTAGATTTTTTGAGTGGAAATAGATTGTTGAGCCATTTTTCCCGCAGCTTCGACCACATGGATCAGGGCGGCAAACCTTGGATCATTTGCAAATCCGAGCGAATAGCGTTTGAAAATCTGCTGGGCAATCACGGCTACTTTGAAGAGGCCAAAGACATAATAGAATGTGATATGATCCATCGCAAGTCCTGTTTTTTCAGAATAGTAGTGAATCACCTGCTGACGGGTGAAATTTCCCGGAAGGTGGCTGAGATTAAACATCTTCAGAATTTGAGGATCATCCGCTTGGGCCCAATAGGCTAAGCTGGTTCCTAAATCCATCAAAGGATTTCCCACAGTTGCCATTTCCCAATCCAATACAGCCTTGATTTCAGTATTGCTACTTCGGCTAAGAACCAGATTGTCGTATTTAAAATCGTTGTGAATGAAAGCGATGGGTTCAGTGGTTGGTAAGTTGTTTTTCAACCAATCTGCCGCCATTTCCATTTCCGAGAGTTCATGGGTTTTTGCTTTGAAATAGCGTTCGGTCCAACCTTCTACCTGTCGTTGGGCATAGCCTTCGGGTTTTCCAAGTTGAATCAGTCCTGAGTTTTTAAGCTCCAGCCCATGAAGTTCTATCAGACAATCGAGGGCATTTTGGGAGAGATGCTTGAAATCTTCCGGTTGAAATTCCATTCCTTCGGGAATCTTATTTCTGAGTATGTAACCATCTACGAATTCCATCAGGAAAAACGGCGCTCCAAAGACAGATTCATCTTCGCAAAATAGGATTGGCTTTGGACTTTTGGAATAACCGGCTTTTTGGAGGCTTTCCAAGATTCGATATTCTCGGCCCATATCGTGGGCTTTGGCGATTTTTTCTCCAAAAGGTGGCCTTCTCAGAACTAATTTGCTGTCTTGTGTTTCTACCAAAAATGTCAAATTGGAATATCCTCCTGAAATCTGCGAGATGTTGATTTGCTCGCTTTTGACCAAAAGAGCAGACTCAAGAAAAGACTTGAGGGTATCGAAGCCTAATTCGGTTTTCATCAGTTGAGGTAATTTTTCAGAATACTTCTTGCCAAGGCAGATTTGTGCACCTCATCCGGTCCGTCATAGATTCTGGCCCCGCGCTCGTGTCGGTACCAAAATGAAAGCAAGGTGTCATCCGTGATACCCAAGGCACCATGTACCTGAATGGCTCGGTCTATGACTTTCATTAGAACATCTGCCACAAAAAATTTAATAGTGGAGATATCTTCTTTGACCGCTTTGGCTCCCAAATCCTGCATTTTTTGAGCGGTGTCCATGACCATGAGTCGGCTAGCTTTGATTTCTGCACGGCTCTCAGCGATCCAGTTTTGTATGGTTTGCTTTTCTGCCAAGGGTTTTCCGGGATCGAGTTGGCGGGAAATGGCCCGTCTGCACATCAGATCAAAGACCCGTTCACAGATTCCAATCCAACGCATGCAGTGGTGAATTCGTCCTGGTCCAAGCCTTTCCTGAGCCAAAGCGAATCCCTGACCTTCCTTTCCGATCAGATTGGAAACTGGAACCCGGCAATTTTCAAATTTCACTTCTCCATGCGAAAGGTAATCCTCTCCAGCTTCTCCCATGATGGGAATATTTCGGATTAGCTTGTAGCCGGGATTGTCTAGTGGAACCAGAATCATGCTTGCCTTTTGATAGGGTGAAGCGGCTTCTGGATTGGTTACGGCCATCACGATGGTGAATTTTGCTCCATCGGCTGCGGTAGTAAACCATTTATGCCCACTGATCACATATTCGCTTCCTTCTCGTACTGCCGTGGTACCCAAATGTACCGGATTGCTTCCCGGCAGTGCCGGTTCGGTCATGGCAAAGCAAGAGCGGATTTCACCTCGCTGAAGTGGTTTTAGCCAAGTTTGGTTTTGCTCTTCCGACCCAAAAAGATGGAGCAGTTCCATGTTTCCGATATCCGGTGCGGCACAGTTGAATACATAATGACCAATCGGACTTTGTCCTAAAATCTCGGAGACTTGGGCAAACTGAACTAGATTCAATCCCACTCCGCCATCTTCTTTAGAGAGATGAGGAGCAAAAAGACCGAGAGATTTGGCCTTTGCCCGAAGGGTATTCAGTTGGGGTAGGTACGTTTTGAAAGGACCTTGGACAACTTTGAGATCGATAGGGAAGAGTTCTTCGCTAAGGAATTGAAGGTATTGATCCAGAAGGGTAGGGAGCTCTTCCTGAGGAAAATTTTGGGCAGAATGCATGACTTTAGGTTAAATGGTAAATCCACCATCTGCGGTGAAGACTCCTCCGGTGGTATAGGAGGAAGCGGAAGAGGCCAAGAATAGGGCCATGGCTCCGATTTCTTCGGAGGTGCCTGCACGCTTGATGGCAAGCTGCTTCATGATCATTGACATGATTTTTTCGTTGGACCAAAGTGCCTCCGAAAACTTAGTCTGGATCAATCCTGGACAGATCACATTTACTCGGATGTTGGCATCTCCCCATTCTTTTGCAAAAACCTTGGTTAATGAAATCAAGGCGGCTTTGGATACGGAATAGATTCCCAAGCCATGCTCGGGAGATATACCTCCAATGCTGGAAATATTGATAACGGATGCTCCGGAGGATTTTCTCAGGTAAGGGAAACAAAGTCTGCTTAGCTCAAACGCAGCTTTGACATTGACATTCATGATTTTGTCAAAGGCCTCAAGGCTGGTTTCATGCACGGGTCCAAATACCGGATTGGTGGCGGCATTATTGACGAGAATGTCGATGGTCCCGTATTTTTCTACTGTTTTTTCTACCAAAAGGGGAAGTTCCTCCATGTTTCCCACGTTACAGGCGATGCCGGTGACTTCGTACCCTTTCGAGTTGAGAAGACTTGCCATTTCGTCCAATGCCTCTTGTTTTCTGCTGCTGATGACTACTTTTGCGCCAGCTGCGGCAAAGATTTCGGCGATTCCAAAACCGATCCCTTTACTTGCCCCGGTGATCAGGGCTACTTTTCCTTCCAGTGAAAAAACAGAAGATAAATCCATGAGTTTTTGGGTTATATTACTTCCAAAAGATAGGGAAAATTAGTCCATCGATTCACCTAAATACCTTCAGATTTTACCCAAATAGACCAAATAAATCTCACATGAAATGCCCATGAGAAAATGCTTCTCACACAGGGGAATGATTATCCAAGGCATTCCATCTGACCTTAAAAAATCAAATTATAAACAGATGAAAGAACTGATTTTTGAACAGACAGGACATCCTTTGGAAGTTCTAAAACTCATAGAGAGTCCGATTCCAACTCCCAAACCTCATGAAGTGTTGATCAAAGTAAACGCAAGAAATATCAATCCTTCGGACATCATGTTTGTCCGAGGATTGTATGGCATCACCCCCAAATTACCCAGCAGTGCAGGTTTTGAGGCGAGTGGCGTAGTGGAGCAAGGTGATGAAGCAGGGAAGTTGAAGGCAGGAACTCGTGTAATGTTTACTGCCATTGGCACTTGGAGGGAATATGCTTGTGTGCCGGCTGCGTTAGTGATTCCTGTGCCTGCGCAAATGCCTGATGAGGTGGCCTGTCAAGCATTTGTCAATCCGATGACTGCTTACGGAATGATTGAGCAATCGGGTCTGAAGGCTGGTGAGTGGCTGATGATCACAGCTGGAGCATCTGCTTTTGGGAAATTTGCAATTCAGATGGCTAAGGCAAAAGGAATCAAGGTAGTGGCTACGGTAAGGCATGATGCTCAAAAAGAAGTGTTGACCAAGCTCGGTGCGGACTTGGTGGTGAATACCGAAACTGAAAAAATCCAGAAAGTCATCCCGGATCAAACCGAGGGTGGGATCCATATCATTTTTGATGCAGTGGGAGGAATCCTTGGAGCAAAAGCGCTAGCGTGCCTCAGACCAAAAGGAAAAATGATGGTTTTCGGGGCCTTGGCTTTGGAAAATATGCCCATCAACAGTGGATTGCTGATTTTCAAAAATCTAAGCATTGAAGGATTTTGGTTGAGTACTTGGGTTGAAGAGTTGGCTCCAGAGGCTAGAATGAAGGCTTTTCAGACTGTTTTTGGATTCTTGATGAATGAAAACTCTCAGGTTGATATCGAAGCCAAGTTTCCGCTTTCGGATTTTAAAGCAGCCATTGAGGCTTATGAAAAGCCTGGAAGAAACGGAAAAATCCTTTTGATCAGCGAATAATCAGTGATTTGTTCGGGTAAAACTTCAGGATTAGCCATCTTTGCACTTTCAATCACACCAAATTTCACTTCATGAACTGGGAAAAGTTAGATCAGCAGCTTACAGAAATAGTCATCAAAAGAAATCAATTAAGTCAGATGGATTATAGCGATGATAGCTATGATGATCTGGAAGAAGAACTGCATGATCTGGAAGATGACTTCAACGATGAATATGAAGGTGTGCTTGAACCTCAATTGGAGAAGATCTATGCTAAGCTGAAATCGGATACGGACATTCTTTTGCCCACAGCTTATTTGGCCAATCAGTACAAGGAGATGCTTCCTGATGCGAAAGGGATAATTACCTATGAAGTAAGCGGAAGTCAGGGAGTGCCAATCGAATCTGATCAATTGGGCAAGGTGGATATGCGAATTGTCTTGGTCCCCAATCCGGCTCGATTTGTTCTACTCGTTAATGGAACGCAGCTTAAGGAACTTTGGAAAAGCAGATAAAAGTAAAGGCTGTCGATTGACAGCCTTTCGCTTTTTAAAACAAACTCGCTTGTACAATCTGAGGCTTGCTAGCCTGTACCGTTCCTTTGAGCATATCCTGCATCAGTTTGATAAATCCGGGTTGCCAAGATTCAGGGCTGATTTTGGTCTCTTTACCTTCATATTCAATAGGTCCACTCATTTTTTCAAAGCCGATAATCATACTCCAAATGGTGTAAAAGGTGATCTCAGGCTGCAATTCCGGACGGATACTTCCGTCCTTAATTCCCTGAGAAACCATCTGAATTCCGATTCGGGCAGGTTCGTGGTGGAGTTCCAATAGCTTGTGGAAATGAGTGGAATCCAAGATCAGCGGATCGATTTCATGTCTCAGCTTTGGATTGGTGTACTTTTTCATCACGTCCAAAAAATGAAGAATTGCCTGGTAGTAGACAGGCTGTTCTTTGGCGAAAACCCATACTCGCTGAACGACGTCAGTGATCATTTCCAGTCCGTTTTTTCCTTTGGACCGGAAGGATTCACGAAACTCTTCCTTAAACTGATCAAAAGCCTTTTTGGTCAAAGCCATGAAAAGGTCCTCTTTATTCTTATAATAAAAATAGGTGAGGCCCTTGCTGATTCCTGCCCGTTTGGCCACATCTTCCATGCGAGTGGCATTGAATCCTTTGGTGGTAAAAAGCGCTACCGCTGAATCAAGAATGAGTTTTTCTTTATTTTTTTCTCCTGCCATGGGTCGATCTATTTGAAGTAAAAGTGGGATCAAATATATTAAATCGTGGTCAAAAAAGAGTCTTTTTTCGAACTGGATTCAATAAAAAAAGGCCTCAAATTTTATTTTTGAGGCCTTTTTGCTGAGAATCAGGGGATTTATTTTACTTCAAGAATGTAGTAGTTTTTCTTTCCTTTTTGGATCAAAAGGTATTTTCCCTGCAACAGGTTGAAGGTCAATGGAGCGTTTGGATCAGCCACTTTTTCCTTATTAATGCTGACTCCTCCGCCTTGGATCATTTTGCGTGCTTCTCCTTTGGAAGGGAAGATTTGAGCTTGGGTTTTTTCTCCAAAAAGATCCAAGACATTCTCAATCGAAGCGTATTCTTCTTTACTCAACTGTACCTGCGGCACTCCTTCAAATACAGCTAGGAATGTTCGTTCATCCAAGGAAGCCAAGTCTTCGGTTGAAGACTTCCCAAAAAGAATCTCAGAAGCTTTTACTGCCATATCATAGTCTTCCTCGCTGTGAACCATGGTAGTTACTTGCTTTGCGATTTCTTTTTGGAGTAGTCTTAAGTGAGGAGCTTGGGCATGTTCGGCTTCCAGATTTTCGATGGTTTGCTGATCCAAAACGGTAAAAATGCGAATGTATTTGGCGGCGTCTTCATCAGAGACATTCAGCCAAAACTGATAGAAAGCATATGGAGAAGTTTTCTCAGGATCTAGCCAAACCGAGCCACTTTCAGTCTTGCCGAACTTGGTGCCATCGGCCTTGGTGATCAAAGGAACAGTCAACGCATACGCACTTCCTCCGCCCATCCTACGGATCAATTCGGTACCAGTGACGATATTTCCCCACTGATCAGATCCTCCAAGTTGGATCGAGCAGTTGTTGTTTTTCCAAAGGTGGTAGAAATCATAGCCCTGAATCAGCTGATAGCTAAACTCAGTAAAAGAAAGCCCATTTCCATCTTCCAGTCTTCTTTTTACGCTGTCCTTGGACATCATGTAGTTAACAGTGATGTGCTTTCCTACGTCTCGGATAAAGTCTAAGAAGGAAAACTGAGACAACCAGTCGTAGTTGTTGACTAGTTCGGCTTTGTTTGAAGTGGCGCCTGAAAAGTCCAAAAACTTGGAAAGTTGACCTTGAATGCAGGCGACATTATGATCTAGTGTGGCTTTGTCAAGGAGATTACGCTCAGCAGACTTGAAAGAAGGGTCACCGATCATGCCGGTAGCACCACCTACCAGAGCGAAAGGCTTGTGGCCAGCTCTTTGAAAATGAAGCAAGGTCATCACGCCCACCAAGTGGCCGATATGTAGGGAATCTGCTGTAGGATCAAAACCCAGGTAAGCGGAAGCCATTCCTTTGGCAAGGTGCTCTTCGATTTCGGGAGTCATGTCCTGGAGCATTCCTCTCCATTTCAGCTCTTGTATAAATGAATTCATCGGGAAAAGGTCGTTTTTAATTGCCTGCAAATATAGGGTTATCGGGGAAGTATGGGAAATTTCCCATTCAATTCAACTTCTTCAAAAATGGCTTTCTTTTTACATTGAGCCGTTCCTCAAAACATCCCTCTTTGGCCTAGGTTAATTTGTTTACTTTCGCATAAATCATTTTCAAACCCATGATAAAACGATTTCTCACATTGGCTTTTGGAGCTTCTTTGCTAATGAGCAATGCGCTTCAAGCACAAAATACGGTCAGCTGGCTTCGTTATCCGGCCATTTCTCCTGACGGAAGCCAGATAGCTTTTACTTATAAAGGTGACCTTTACCTTGTCCCAACTTCAGGAGGGAAAGCCACTCAACTGACTTTTCATGAGGCGCACGATTTCAAGCCTGTTTGGTCACGCGATGGACAGCATATTTCTTTTGCATCGGATCGCTATGGCAATTTTGATGTGTTCATAATGAGTGCAGGAGGGGGAGAAGCCCAACGCTTGACCTATCATTCCACGGATGAAATGCCTTATGATTTCAGTTCAGATGGTCAGAAGGTGATTTTTGGAGCAGCCAGAATGGACATCGCGGAGCATCGTCAATATCCCACAGGTTCTCAGCCTGAACTTTATCAAGTAAGTAAAAAAGGAGGTCGTGTAGATCAAGTTTGGACCATACCTGCGGAGTATGTGCAAAGCTCCAGGGATGGTAGCAAGATGATCTATCATGATAAAAAAGGAGGGGAAAATGAATGGAGAAAGCATCATCAGTCCGGAATTGCCCGGGATATTTGGATGTATGATGCCGTAAAAAATGAGCACGTGATGCTCACCAAGTTTTATGGAGAAGACCGAAATCCGGTTTTTTCTCCGGATGAATCCGAAATCTATTACCTCAGTGAGGCAAGCGGAAGCTTCAACGTCTACAGCATGCCTGTGGCAAATCCAAGCCAAACTCAGGCGTTGACCAGTTTCAAAGATTTCCCGGTTCGATTCCTGACCATTGCTAATGATGGCACGATGAGCTTCAGCTACGACGGTCAATTGTACACCTTAAAAAAAGGTGCTCAGCCCAAAAAGCTGGATGTAACCATCTCCACCCAAGCCATTTCCAATCCGGATAATTACATCTCCATCAATGGGGGAGTTCGTGAAATGTCCATTTCACCTGACGGTAAAGAGATTGCCTTCATCGCACGAGGAGAGGTTTTTGTCACTTCAGTGGATGGTTCTATGACTAAGCGAATCACCAATACACCCGAGCAGGAGCGATTTGTGGAATTTGCTCCAGATGGAAAATCTGTAATCTATGCCTCTGAGCGTGAAGGGAAATGGCAGATTTTCAAAAGTTCCAAAGTAAGAACTGAGGAGTCGTTTTTCTTTGCAGCCACTTTGCTGAAGGAAGAGCCTTTGGTAAGCGTTGGCACTGATGCCTATTTGCCTAAGTTTTCTCCTGACGGAAAAAAGCTGGCTTATGTCGAAGGAAGAAGAAGCCTGAAGGTGATGGATTTGGCTACCAAGGCGAGCGTGACCTTGATGGGGCCTGATTTGCTTTTCCACATGAGTGACGGAGATCAGTATTTTACTTGGAGCCCTGATAGCAAATGGCTTTTGGCTAGCTACAGGCCTACCATGACCAATTCTGAAGTGGTGCTTTTGGATGCTTCAGGAAAAGAAAAAATGAGAAAACTGACTCAAAGCGGTTACTCTGATGACAATGCCAAATGGGTAAATGGAGGAAAGCAGATGATCTGGTTTTCCAATCGTGACGGCTTGAGAAGCTACGCTACCAGCGGTAGAATGGAAGAGGATGTGTATGCTTTGTTTTTCGATCAGTCGGCTTGGGACAAGTTTAGACTGAGCAAAGATGAATTTGAATTGCTCAAGGAAATCGAGAAAGCCAAGAAGCCTGCTACCGCTGACGATAAATCGAAAACCGATGCAAAAGCTGAAGAGAAGAAGGAGGAAGCTTTGGTGTTCAACTGGGATGGTTTTGAAGAGCGAAAAGCCCGATTGACGATTCATTCTTCAATCATGGGAGATGCAGTTTTGTCTAAGGATGGAGAGAAGCTGTTTTACCTTGCACGATTTGAGAAAGGAATGAACCTTTGGTCTACCAACCTGAGAACCAAAGACACCAAGCAAGAGATTGCTTTGGATGCCAATTCCGGTCGCTTGGTTTGGGACAAGGATCAGAAGAACTTGTATTTATTGGCAGACGGAAGCATTTCCAAAATCAATCCTGAAAGCATGAAGCGGGAGTCTATCAAGATCGCTGGGGAGATGACTTTTGACAAAATTGCCGAAACAGCCCATCTTTTTGAGCATGTGTGGTTGAGGACAAAAGGAATATTCTACACGCCTGATATGCATGGGATAGACTGGAATGCGATCAAGCCAGGCTATCAAAAGTACCTTCCACACATTGGCAATAGCTATGAGTTTGCTGAGCTTTTGTCTGAGATGATTGGAGAGCTTAATGTTTCCCATGCCGGTGCGCGATACAGCAGATCGGTTTCTATGGCAGATGCTACGGGAGCGCTTGGAGTTTTCTTTGATTACAAGCATGCAGGTAATGGCATAAAGATCACTGAAGTCATTCCGGGAGGTCCCTTAGATAAGGCCGACATCAAAGTGGCAGCAGGAATGATCATCGAAAAGATTGACGGCGAGCTGATCACGGCGGAACTAGATTTTGCAAAGCTCTTGAATCGCAAAGCGGATAAGTTTACGCTGATCGAAGTGCTTGATCCAAAAACAAATACTAGAGCTCAGTACACCGTGAAGCCGATTTCTCTTGGCGCTGAAAATCAATTGCTCTACAAGCGATGGGTGAAAAAGAACCAAGAAGAAGTGGAAAGACTTAGCGGCGGAAAACTGGGTTATGTTCATATCCCAGGGATGAGTGATGGTCCTTACCGAAATGTCTATGAAGACATGCTGGGTAAATATTTCGAAAAAGAAGGAATCGTCGTCGATACCCGATTCAACGGAGGTGGTGACTTGGTGGCGGATTTGGCTATGTTCTTCACTGGTGAGTCCTTTTTGACTTATGCCACAGCTGACAAAGTAGTGGGAGGCGAACCTACTGCCCGCTGGACCAAGCCAACATTAGCGATGTTTAATGAAGCCAATTACTCAGATGGGCACTGCTTTGCTTGTGGCTACACCGATTTGAAAATCGGAAAGACAGTGGGAATGCCTACACCGGGAACCTGTTCTTTTGCAGGATGGGAAAGTCTTCCTGATGGAACTCGTTGGGGTGCAGTTCCGATTTCTGCCAAAAATAAAGCGGGAGAGTGGTTAGAAAACAATGAAACACGACCTCAATTTGAGATTAAAAACATGCCTGGTAAAATTGATAAAGGCATAGATCAACAACTGGAGAAAGCGGTAGAAGAACTACTCAAGGATATTAAATAAAACAAGAAACCCCGGTCCAAAAGGCCGGGGTTTCTTATTTACTTATCCACGTGAAGTATTTTACTGGTATTGTTTGGTGTTCAGTGATTCGTCGTTTTTGAAAAACTGAGTCATTTTAGCAAATGAGCTTTCGAAGTATCCTTCCAGCATTCTTTTGATGATGAATGTTCTGTATTCATCCTTAGAAACGATTGGGAAGTACTCATGGCTTTTGCCATAGGATTTATGACTTACAAAGCCTTTTCTTTCAAGGATTCTTACAATGGTAGATACCGTGTTGTAAGCAGGCTTTGGTTCCGTCATTGGAGTAAGGATATCCTTCACGAATCCGCGCTCAATATCCCAGAGGATTTGCATAATCTCCTCTTCTGCTCTAGTTAATGGTTTCATAATGTGTTAAGTTTTAATTCGATAGAAAATTATTCGTTTAGTTTCTCAATACCAAAAAAAAATCAATAATACTTTTATGTCTTAGTTTACTAAATCTTGTAATGAGTTGATTTTGAGTAACAAAAAAAGAAGCCTTTATTTCTAAAGGCTTCTTAAATCAATTTATTCTTAGAATTAAGCAGTTCTTAGCTTGATGATTCCAGTGGCGTGCAGAAGCTTTACTACAGGATAAGTAGGATCAAATTCATACCACTTCACCGCGAAATTGGGTCTATTTGGAAGTTTGTGGTGATTGTTTTGAAATAACTCTCCGAGCATCAGGACATCTAAAAGAAGTGAGTTTTTAGACTGATCATTATTGTCAAAATTAGCATAGCCGTATTTATGACCACTCCAATTTACAATTGCACCATGTACGGGGCCCATCAAGAAATGAATAGGTAAGAGGAAATACATCCACCAATGGGTGCCAGGTAGCTCAAAAACTGAAATGCACAGCACATAAAGCGCAACGTAGAATACACCCCAACCAAATCGTATTGCCATATTGTCGGCAAACTTGTCAAACTTGTTCCAGTCAGGAATGTCTTTTGAAAAACGTTCTTCTGGCTTCAGTTTAAAGCTGAAATAGTCATTGTAGATGTTTTTGGTTTTCCACATCATGGTGAAAAGGTTTTCTGTATGATGCGGGCTATGTGGATCTTTTGGGGTATCTGAATAGGCATGGTGCATTCTGTGAAGAATCGCATAAGCTCTAGGAGATAGATAGGAGCTACCTTGCCAAATCCAGGTAAAGAAATAGAAGAATTTTTCCCAAAACTTGCTCATCACAAACATTTGATGGGCAGCATAACGATGAAGAAAGAAACTCTGGCAAAACAGGGAGAAATACCAGTGAAGCAGGAAGAAGATAATAATAATCACTCAGGTAATTGTTTGAATTTATTTGCAAAGATAGGTTTTGGGCTTTAATATTTTTCTAATTTCCATCCACGCTATAAACCATTCAAAATATGATTTTTGTCATTTTTGATAATGGTCTAAAAAGATTTGGGAATGGATCAAAATAGAAAAGTCAAATCAGTGCTAACCAAGATTTTGGTTGGAGGGATTTCGGTTTTATTGGCAGATTTTTTATTAAATGGGGTAACTGTGGATACTTGGCTGACAAGTTTTTTATTGGCAGCTGTGATTATTTTGATAAATCTTACTTTAAAGCCTCTAATGGTGATTTTGACATTTCCGATCACCTTGATCTCTTTAGGACTTTTTTTACTCGTGATCAATGCACTTATTATTCTTATCGCAGCTGAATTGATTTCAGGTTTTACAGTGGATGGATTTTGGTGGGCTTTTGCTTTTTCGATTGTGTTGAGTTTAGTCAACGGAGTTTTCGGAAATAGCTTGGATTCAGATCGCTAAGGTTTTGTCATTTTCTCTTCTGTACGCTTTTGGATTCCCATTTTTGTGATTTACATAGATGATTGGACCCTGAGTGGGATGAACTTGTACTATTAACACAGATTTTTCTTCGGCGTCGAGGTCATCTTCATTCATCTTTACTTCTTGGAGAGAAATTGATGCTTTTGGAACACAAAATTCTTCGTTGGCTGCAGAGATCATGTACATTTCTTCCTCTGGATCAATACCAATAATCTTGCGTTGATCGGATGTTCCAATAAGAATGATTCCACCATCTGAATTAGCCAAAGCGGAGATCGTTTTTGCTATTTTTTCTTTTGAAGTAATTTTTAGCTTGAAATCCAATGACTTGCCTTCATTCTGCTTTAGCAGTTTATTAACAAATTCATGATCAAATTTTTTTGAAAACATTTTATTACTTTACTTTCTAAGACTATATTAATATTGCTTTATACCCTATCAAACTGACTATAGAGAATTCTTGTTGAATTAAAAATTTTTAAGACATGCCTTTTACTAATCCCGGATTTGATCCATCTCATATTGAAAACCTCAAGGCCGAATTGAAAAAATCCGGTAAAAACTTCAAAATCATACCAGATGATGAAAACTCTGAGGAATTTGTCAACTTCTATTTTGTTGGAAAATATGAAGGTAAAGAAGTGATTTACGACGCTGCTTTGTACACGTTGAGACTCCACCATGCCAGTGAAGTTTATGAGCTAGCAGAGCATGAAGCAGCTAAAAAGTTCCCCAATTTCAAAGGAATCAACTATGAGGAGGATGAAAACGGAAATATGAAACCTCTTACCAGCGAAGAGGAAGAAATAGGATGGTTTATTACGGAGATCATTATGGATTTGGAAGAGGAGGAAGCAGTTAAGGTTCAAGAATTCGTTGACTTGGATACCAATCATGACTTCGGGATTGGTTTGGATGCGGCGATGAATGTGGAAGAAATCAATGAAAAAGTTGTCGCTAAATTTATTCAGGAATTTAACGATGATACCTTGGTATTGGACGAGACGCTTTATTCCTTCCAAACCGAGGAGGATGAAATTTGATATTTTCTGAGAAAAGACAAAACATAACTTTCAGGCGTCGGTTTTACTGACGCCTTTTTTATGCTCAAAATCGCTTGGTCTCCCACATACGCACATCCCTTGCCCAATGGGCATCGATTTCCTATGGAAAAATACCTTTTGCTTCCGGATCAACTCCGGTATGAAGGTACGGTAGATGATTACAATTTTTTTGACCCAAGCCCACTAGATTCCAAGTGGATTTTGAATACTCATGATCCTGGTTATGTAGAAAAACTGAGATCACTTCAGCTTACTAAATCAGAAATAAGAGCGACAGGATTTCCTTTAAGTAAAGATTTGGTGGAAAGAGAGATCCAAATCGCTGGAGGATCAGTTCAGGCGGCAATTTATGCTTTGGAAAATGGCATAGGGATGAATATTGCTGGTGGAACACATCATGCATTTTCTAATAGGGGAGAAGGCTTTTGTCTTTTAAATGACATTGCTATTACCGCCAATTATTTGCTTCAAAACAACCTCGCCAAAAAAGTTTTAGTCATTGATTTGGACGTTCACCAAGGGAACGGTACAGCAGAGATATTTCAGGGGAGGGAAGATGTGTTTACTTTCAGCATACATGGGGAGAAAAACTATCCACATCGAAAGGAAAAATCTCATTTGGATATCGGTCTTGACGATGGTACTACGGACGGAATTTATTTAAGCGTGTTGGAAAAACACTTGAAGAATATCCTGAATCATTTTGTGCCGGACTTTATCATCTACCAATGCGGGGTCGATGTGCTTGGCACTGATCAATTGGGTAGATTGGCAATGACTTTAGCTGGAGTTCATCAACGCGACAAGATGGTGTTGACATTAGCCAAAGAAATCAATGCTCCAATTATGTGCTGTATGGGAGGTGGTTATAGCAAGCAAATCAAGGATATAATTGAAGCACACGCGCAGGTATACCGTTTGGCACAAGACCTTTATTTTTGAGGCCTTCTTTCAATAATCGGGATCAAAATGAAGGCGATTCTTGCAAAATGAATACTTTATCTATATTTGCGACCTGTCAACTATAATCAAAAAAAAGTGAAAAAAGGATTGAAATTTATCGGAGTGCTGGGTTTAGCTTCAGTGCTTTTCTATTCATGTGGTCAAAAAACCGAATCTACTGCTTCTGACTCTACTTCTGAGGAGCGAGTTGCAGCGGGTGATATGAAAGTAGCATTCGTTTATACTGATTCTGTGATTAATAAGTATGAATTCTTCAAAAAGAAGTCAGAAGAAATCACTGAAAAGGGTAAAAAATTCGATGCAGATCTTCAATCTAGAGCAAGAGGTTTTGAGCAAGAAGTGGCAACTTTCCAGCAAACAGGAGGAAATATGACTCAGAATCAAATCCGTGCCAAGCAGGACGAATTGGTTCAAAAGGAGCAAAATCTGATGACTTACAGAAACAACCTCATGCAAGAGCTTTCTGTGGATGAGCAAAAACTTTTGAATGATGTCTATGAGCAAGTTCAAACCTACATGCAAGAATACGCTAAAGAAAATGGCATCGACATCATCATGAGTTACACCAGAGGCGGTGCAATGTGGTATGCCACTGAAGCTATTGATGTGACTCAATCTGTGATCGAAGGATTGAATAAAAAATACAATGCTAATCCGAATGCTATGACTGCTCCTGCAGCAGCTGATACTACTGCTAAGAAGTAATCATAAAAGCCTTCTATTTCACCTAAACCCAGATTTATTCTGGGTTTTTTTGTGGGTAAAAAATGGGTAATTTTGCCGCTCTAAAAGAAAACTTCTACGAAATGAAAATTACTGAGTTTTTAAAACACAACTACAGACACTTCAATGCAGCGGCATTGATCGATGCGGCAGAAGGCTATAAAACCCATCTCAATGAAGGAGGGAAAATGATGGTCACGCTTGCCGGTGCAATGTCCACTGCAGAGTTGGGTATTTCTCTTGCCGAGATGATCCGTCAGGATAAAATTCAAATTATCTCCTGCACCGGTGCCAATCTGGAAGAAGATGTGTTTAACCTCGTTGCTCATGATTACTATGAGAGAGTTCCAAATTATAGAGAGCTTTCTCCAGAGCAGGAGCAAGAACTTTTGGAGCGCCACATGAACAGGGTAACAGATACCTGCATTCCAGAAATGGAGGCCATGCGACGGATTGAAAATGTAATTCTGGAAGAATGGATGAAAGCAGACGCTGCCGGTGAACGCTATTTTCCACATGAATTTTTCTACAAGATCCTCCTTTCAGGAAAATTGGATGCGTCATTTCAAATTGATCCAAAAAATAGCTGGCTTTTAGAAGCAGCTAAGAAAAACCTTCCAATCATCGTTCCTGGTTGGGAAGATTCAACTCTTGGTAACATGTATGCAGGTCACGTGATCTCTGGCGATGTGAAAAATGTTCATACCGTAAGAAGCGGAATTGAATACATGATTTTCCTTGCAGATTGGTACACTGTAAATGCGACCGAAGAAAGTAAAGTCGGATTTTTCCAGATTGGCGGGGGAATTGCAGGTGATTTCCCAATCTGTGTGGTACCGATGCTACATCAAGATTTGCAGCGAGATAGCGTTCCATTGTGGGGCTATTTCTGCCAAATCTCCGATTCGACGACTTCCTTTGGATCTTATTCTGGAGCTGTTCCAAATGAAAAAATCACTTGGGGTAAGCTCGGTAAAGAGACTCCAAAATTCATCATCGAATCTGATGCAACCATCGTGGCACCACTTGTGTTTGCCATCGTGTTGGATCAATAAGAATGAAAAAATTGAATCAAATTATTTTAAAAGCAAGCAGCGTCATGTTGCTTGCTTTTTGTATTTCAACTGCTTACGCTCAGCAGCTCAAATCGCTCTCGGGTGCCAATAGTCCAAATGATGACACCAATCCGGTTTGGATTGGTAACAATACCTTGTTTTTTACAAGGGCATTTCATCCAAAAAATCTTGGTGGAAAAGCAGATCCAGGAGATATCTGGATGACAAGGAAAGATTCAAATGGTACTTGGACCGAGGCTACCCATCGTCCTGACTTGAGTTCAGCAGGTTATGACATGGTTCTGGGACTTGAGGATGTGCTGACTTTGTTGGTATTGAGAATTCAAAATAACAGCAAAACCATACAGCAGTATTCAAAATTTGGGCAAGAATGGAATTTTCTCCGTTCGGTCAATATTCCTGGACTAAATGAGTTTGAAGGGTTGATTTCGGGAAGAGTTGCTCAAGGAGGTAAGTACATTTTTTTGGCAGGGAAAAAGTCAGGTGGCTACGGAAACGAGGATATCTACGTGACCGAAAAAACAGGTGTGATTGAATGGTCAAGCCCTGTCAACCTTGGAAATGTCATCAATGGCTCGGCTCAAGAAATGGGGCCCTATTTTGATCCAGAATCCAACTTACTTTATTATTCTTCTAGCTCTCATCAAGGTGCCACAGGAAAAGACATCCTAATCGCAAAGAAAGCAGATGATGGATGGGATAGCTGGAGTAAACCGGAAAAGTGGGAACAAATCAGTACCAAAGGATCAGAGGCTTCCATTACATTTTTAACAAAAGATGAAGTGGTTTGGACGAGTACCCAAAACAGTGACGGCTTTGCGGATCTGATGACTTTTGCTCAGCCTGTTCCTTTGGTGATTCCTTCTGATTTTAAGGAGCCTGTCCTCGTTCAGCCAGCAGTTACCTCAATTAAGAGCCCTTCTTTATCTAAACCAACAGAAGTTTCTTCTACTCAGGCGACCATTTCACCTGCACCAAGCCAAGTGCCAGCTAAAGCACAATCCCCAAATGCACAGGAAACCGAAATCCCAGTTTCTTGGCTGGTGATGGATACTAAATTGAAGATTGAAGTTCCTTTTAGTCTTGCTTGGCAAAAAGGAAGTCAGACAGTAAGTTTTCCCTTAGAAAGCAAGATTTCCGATTTGGAAAGGGCGGGTGTAACCAGTGTCAGAATTTCTGCAAAAGGCTATTTCCCTTCGGTACTTCCTCTTGCTGATTTGATGAGAAATGGAAAGACCGTGGTTTTATTGACCAAGGCAGAATCAGGAAGTGCAGTCATTCTAAAGGATGTCAACTTCAAAGTGGGTACCGCTGAATTAGAAGGAGAAGTAACTCAAAAGACCCTTAAAGAAATCGCGGAATTCCTACTGAATCAGCCTAATCTGATCATCAGAATCAATGGACACACGGATAATCTTGGAGACCCTACACTTAGTAAAGAGTTGTCATTGCAACGTGCCACGGCAGTAAGAAATTACTTATTAGCCAATGGAGTAAGTTTTGAAAAGCTTAGAATTTCAGGTTGGGGGGGAACTAAACCAATTGCCTCAAATGCTACTGAAGCTGGCCGTGCTAAAAATAGGAGGGTAGAGCTCACAGTCGAAAATTGATGGAATAAAAAACGGGCTTTCTAATTCAGAAAGCCCGTTTTGTTTTATTAGAGAGAATAACCTTCTCTGTATTGTCTTTTCACAAACTGATTTGCTGGTTCGAAGTTGGTGATTTTCATATTTGGACCATCCCAGACTAGTTTGATGCCTCTTCCTGGGTAGTCAAACTGATTTTGAGCTCCAGCTCTTGGTACTCTATAATCATAGCTACGGATTGCCAAATTACCCATCAACACAGACTCTGTCAAAGGACCTGCTACTGAGAAAGGAGAACTCAATTGGTTGAATTCTTTGGAACCATAACCTGCGATACAAGCTTCTACCCAGTTGTTATAGTGTCCTCTGTCCCCTTCAGGTACTCTGTATTCCGTCTTTGGAACTGATACTTCTTTAGTACGGGTAGTTGGCAAAAGCTGAGGATTTGCACCATAGGTGGAGCACATCATTTTTCCTTTGGTTCCTTCGATGATGACGCCATTTCCTCCATCTCCCATGATTTCATTTGGACCTAATTCCTCAGGACGCGTAGGCTGAATACCTCCATCCATCCAGTGGAATACCAAATCCTCTTTACCCGGACGGTCAAATCTCAGTGTAATGTGGGAAGAAGGAGGGCAGCTTTCCGGGAAATAGCCACGCTGAAATTCCCCTACATAGACAGAGCCTACAGAGCATTCGGCCGATTTAGGATATCCCAATCCAAGCACTCGGAAAGGTGGCTCCATGATATGACAAGCCATGTCACCCAACGCACCTGTCCCATAATCCCACCAGCCTCTCCAGTTAAAGGGAACAAGATTGCCTACATAATCTTTGTATGGTGCTGTTCCAAGCCAAAGATCCCAATCCAAATCAGCAGGAGGGGTGACAGGGGTGTTAGGCCATTGTATACCTTGAGGCCAAACGGGTCTGTTGGTCCAGGACCAGACTTTAGTAGCCTCACCAATCAATCCGGCATTATACCATTCTACCATTTGTCGGACTCCGTCACCTGACGAACCTTGGTTTCCCATTTGGGTAACCACTTTATATTTTTCTGCTGCTTCAGTAAGAATACGTGCTTCATAGATATCATGCGACATGGGTTTTTGAACATAGACATGCTTTCCCATTTTCATGGCCATCATGGCTTGCACGGCGTGCATATGGTCAGGGGTAGAAACCGTAACTGCGTCTATATTTTTACCCTCTTTTTCGAGCATTACTCGGTAGTCTTTGTAATAGGCGGCTTTTGAATGATCCTGTCGGGCTCTTGCCGCTCGAGTGTCGTCCACATCACAGAGTGCCACGATATCTGCTTTTCCACTTCTGAACACTCCGCTGACATCACCGTAACCCATACCACCTACACCAATTGAGGCTACCCGTAATTTGTCACTTGGTGCAATAAAACCGGGACCACCCAATACATGCCTGGGCACAATATAAAATCCAGCTACTGCCAATGCTGAGCCTTTCAAAAAACTTCTTCTTGAGTTTTCTTTCTCATTTGGTTTGTTGTTATCCATGGGTAAGTGTTCTGTGAGATTTAGGACTAATTTCGATTAGTAAGTAATGGCAATTTTTTTGAAAAAAGAATGGATTTTAGATTTTGCCCATTCGTTTCTTACGAAAGGTCTTCTTATCCCGATGTATTGAGATCAGAGCGCTTGATTCATTGGTTTTTAAATTTACCAGCGGCAAATACTTTTATAAAATTTTAGATTAAGTTTGACCAAAATCAACACCCATGAAAAAAACACTTTGGACACTGATTATCGGAAGTTTAATGGCTTTAAGCTCATGCCAAAAATCTCCCAAATTGACTGAATCAGGATTGTTACCGCTTCCACAGGAAATTACGGATGGTTCTGGATCGTATGAATTAAGTGCTTCTTCAGGCGTTAAACTTATAGGCTCTAGTGAAAAATTATCCCACTTAGGTGAATACCTAGCTGGTAAACTCAGACCTTCTACAGGTTTTGATCTACCAGTTTCATTTGACGGAGGTGATATTACTTTGGAACTGACAGGTTCCGATGGTTCTGAGGCGTATGAGATGGAAGTTACCTCTGAAGGGATCAAAATATCATCTTCTGGCGAGGCCGGTCTTTTTTATGGGATCCAAACTCTCCTTCAGCTTTTTCCAGTAGAGATTAATCAAACATCAGTTCAGCAGGTGGATTGGTCTATTCCACAAGGTAACATCAAAGATGCACCGGAGTACGGGTACAGAGGATCGATGCTGGATGTGGCCAGGCATTTTATATCAGTAGAAGATGTGAAATTCTACATCGATCAAATGGCTCAGCTAAAATTAAACTACCTGCATTTGCATTTAACCGATGATCAAGGCTGGAGAATTGAAATTAAATCCTGGCCTAAACTGACAGAAATCGGTGGAAGTACGGAAGTAGGAGGTGGGGATGGTGGTTTCTACTCGCAAGAAGAGTATAAAGAGATTGTCGCCTATGCAGCTGATAGATTTATTACGATAGTTCCCGAAGTGGATATGCCTGGTCATACTAATGCTGCGCTGGCTTCTTATGCTGAATTGAATCCCGGTGTAAATCTTCCAAATGGAAAACTGGACTCTGTCAATAAAGCTCCTCTTGACTACACGATGCCACTCAAAAACCCACAAGCTTCGGAGCTTTATACCGGCATTGAGGTGGGTTGGAGTACTTTCGCGCCAAAATTGGAATTGACTTACGCTTTTGTGGACAGTGTGGTGAGAGAGATTTCAGAAATCACACCTGGGCCTTATTTTCACATAGGTGGAGATGAATCCCATGTAACCGAAAAAGATGACTATGTCTACTTTGTGGAGCGGGTTCAAGATATTGTTTCTAAGTATGGAAAGACAAGCATCGGTTGGGATGAAGTGGCCACTGCAAAGTTGCTTCCTGGAAATGTTGCACAGTTTTGGGCAAAGGAGGAAAACGCCAAATTGGCAAAAGAGCAAGGTAACAAAGTGTTGATGTCGCCTGCCAAAAAGATCTACTTGGACATGCAATATGATAGCACCACACGAATTGGTCTCCATTGGGCTGCCTATGTAGAGTTGGACTCCGCCTACCTATGGGAGCCTTCTGAGTATGCTGAAGGGATTGCCAAGGAAAATATTTTGGGAATTGAGGCTCCGCTTTGGACAGAGACTGTTACAAACCGAGAGGATATCAGCTATTTGGCATTTCCAAGATTGGCTGCATCCGCAGAAATTTCATGGACAGCAAAGGAAAAGCGAAGCTGGGAAGGATTTTCTAAGCGAATGCCAATCCAAGGAAAACGCTGGGAAGCCCAAGGGGTGGGATTTTATAAGTCACCTAAAATCAATTGGTAAGTCAGAAAACCCGATAGCAAAAACCTATCGGGTTTTTCTTTTTTCATCTTCTTCAGATCCATACTTTCTAAAAAAAGGCGCTTCAATTAAGTGATTTCTTGGTTTTAGGAGAAAATGGGCCTATTATCGAATTCAATTAAGAACGCACAAAATCAATTCTATCTCATGGGAGAAATAATCATTGCTTTTAGTAATTGGATCTGGGGGCCACCGATCTTAGTGCTTCTACTTGGTGGCGGAACCTTTTTTTTCATTCATTCCGGATTTATTCCTTTTACTAAAATGGGTCATGCCATCAGACTTCTTCGAGGCAAGTATGACGACGATTTAGCTCCGGGTCAAATCACCTCTCGTCAAGCGTTGTATTCTGCCATTGCCTCTACAGTTGGGCTAGGAAATATCTCTGGGGTAGCTATTGCTTTAAATATGGGAGGTCCAGGTGCTATTTTTTGGATGTGGGTCGCAGCGTTTGTCGGTATGGCCACCAAATTTTACACTTGTAGTCTAGCCATTATGTATCGAGGTACGGATTCCGCAGGAGTAATTCAGGGTGGACCTATGTATGTGATTGACCACGGCATGGGAAAGAAGTGGAAATTCTTGTCCTATATTTTTTGCATTGCTGGAGTAATTGGGCTTTTAGCAATTTTCCAAGCCAATCAATTGACAGCTGTGATTCAGGCGGTTTTGATTGAACCTGACAGTATGGAAGAAACTGTAAGGAACAGGTGGATAATTGGAATTATCATGATGTCTTTGACGGCTATTGTAATTCTTGGAGGGATTCAAAGAATAGCAGCAGTAGCTTCCAAAATGGTTCCATTCATGGTAGGGATCTACTTTTTTACAGTTTTGCTGATTGTATTTAAGTTTTATGAAGGAATTCCTGAGATGTTTAAGCTCATTTTCGTGGATGCATTTACTGGAAATGCGGTCATGGGTGGAGCGGTTGGTTCAGTAATTATCGTCGGTGCAAGGAGAGCTGCATTTTCAAATGAGGCGGGAATCGGTACGGCACCAATGGTTCACGGCCAATCCAAAAACAAGGAGCCTATCAGAGAGGGATTAATTGCGATGTTGGGACCTTTTATTGATACTGTAATTGTCTGTACGTTGACCGCATTGGCGATTTTGCTCACCGGGGTATGGAAAACAACAGAAAATGATGGGGTTAAACTGACATTAGAAGCTTTTGAAATGGGAATACCTGTGATTGGTAAATATTTGCTAATGATTTCAGTATTGGTTTTTGCCCTTTCCACCATGTTTACTTATTCCTACTATGGACATAAGTGTGCGAATTATCTTTTCGGTGCTGATAAGGCCGATTACTATAATTATTTCTATTTGATCACGATCGTTGTCGGTGCCGTAGCCTCTCTGGATGTGGTAGTTAGCCTTGTGGATGGAATGTATGCTGTGATGGCATTTCCGAATATGATTGCAGCACTTTATTTGGCTCCCAAAGTACGGGCGGCTACCAAGGATTACTTTTCGAGAATGGATAAGGAATGAATTTTCTGATTTCACCAAATGCATTTAAAGGAACCCTCTCTGCGAGCGAAGCTTCTTTGATTATTAAAAAAGCAATTGAGGAAATTATACCCGAAGCTAGAACTGAGGTTTTGCCGATTGCTGATGGAGGAGATGGGACTTGTGAATTACTGATCGATCTTTTAGGGTTGGATAAAGTTACATTTTGGTCTTTAAATGCAATAGGACAGCCGATTCAAGGATATTTTGGATGGAATCAAAAATCTAAAGCTGCCTTTTTGGATGTGTCCACCTTTTCTGGTTTGGGGATATTGCAAGATTTTCAAAAAGACCCAAAAACCGCTTCAACTTTTGGAACTGGGCTGGCTATTGGTAAAGCTATTGATCTTGGCGCTACCGAGATTGTCTTAGGGTTAGGAGGTAGCGCCACAGTGGATTTGGGAACAGGGATTTTAAGTGCATTGGGATATTTGTTTTTGGATGAAAGAGGAAGAGAGCTACCTGTTTTTTCGCCTGATTTTATCTCCAAGACCAAGTTTATCCAGCAGCCATTAAAAACTCCTAAAGTAAAATTTACTTGTCTTTGCGATGTGAAGAATACATTTTTTGGAGAGAGGGGTGCCATACCTGTCTTTGGACCTCAAAAAGGTTTAAAAAATGAGGATATCATTGGGTATGAATCCGATCTTAGAAACTTGGTGGATTTGATTAATAAAAAAACTGGGAAGAATTGGATAGACAGAACAGGGTTTGGTGCGGCAGGTGGAATTGCATTAGGCCTTGATTTCTTTTTTGAAACTAATCTTGAGTATGGAGCAAACTATTTTTTTGAAAAAATCAGGCTACAAGAAAAGCTGCATTCTATAGAATGGATAATTACAGGAGAAGGTAGATATGATGAGCAAAGTTCAGATGGAAAAGCTTGTTTTGAGCTGCTTCAGTTAGCAAAGCAGCATCAAAAGAAAATTGCACTAATCACTTCAGGGAAAGAAGCTCAGAATGCTGGATTTGACTTAATTATAGAATTGCCTGAACTCGATTTTTCTCATTATTTAGTTAAAAAGAAAGCCTCTGAAAATCTTCAAAGGCTTATCATTTCTGCAATAAATCAAGGATGTTTCTATTGATTATACCCTTCGGTAATCACCTTTCCAGTTTTTGATTTGAAGTTTAATTTCTTTTGGAGTAAGACCTTTCTCGATTGATTTTTCCATTAAGTCTAGCAATTCTTCATCACTTGCAAACCTTAATGCGATGATTTGTCCCAGCTTTAATCGATCTTCCTTTTCATAGAAAGAATTACCAGTCAGATGGAAATAACGAATTCTCATTTCATTCAAGATCATTCTATTTTGAAGTTTGAGCGCATAGAGCCTTGCTAACAGCGGTAATAAAATCAAAATAATTGCAATGAGGAGTTCGTAAAGACTCTCTACCGTGCTTTCTGATGTGGAAAAATTCGATCGTGAAATTGTCCAGCCTAGAAGAACAAGGGTAAGTGGAGTTATGACGAAATGATGAAATGGATAATATCGTGCGTGATTTTTAAAGTTTTGCTTTTCCATGGGTGATTTGATAGTGATCAGTATGTATTACTTCTTCAATTGATATTTATCCAAAACTTTGTTAACAAATGATAGCTCTGTTCATAGCTTAACCATCTCTTAAAGTGGATTGGATTTAGGGATTTTTACAATAAAAAAAGGAGGCGATAGCCTCCTTTTTAGTTGAATATTTTCATATTAATGATCAGCTTTTTTCTTTTTCAACGTGTTTTTGGCATCTACCGCAGATAAACCAGCACCGAGACCAATAAGAATACACACGATCAGAAGGAACAACTGTGCTCCAAACATAAGCGGTGAACTGAATACATCTAGTAGTAACATGACAATTAGAGTTTGTAAGATTGATGGCCGAAGATAATGCCCATCATCTGAATTAGCAAAGACAAATTAAATGCGAGTGAGCAACGGTTTAATCTAAATCGTCGTCAATCTCTTCATCATCTTCGAAGTCATCAAAGTCTTCTTCTTCCTCTTCATCGAAGTCAACGAAGTTGTCATCAATTAACTCGCTTTCTTCATCAAGATCATATTCATCTTCGAACTCGTCTTCGAATTCATCCTCTTCTTCGAGATCGTCAAATTCATCGAATTCTTCTTCAAAATCCTCCATAGCTATTGTTTAAAGGGGTTTTTAATGATTGAATAGTACGAAATAAGGCAAAAAATCATTTACACCAATACAGGTAACTTTAATTTTTTTTCAGAAATAATTTCGCCGAATACCTCTTGTTCTTTTAGCCACTTTTCTCTCAGCAAATTAGCCCAAGTTTGAAGGTAAAAGACGACATCTTCTCTTCGGTTTTTATTCAATTGATCTCTTTTTTCTTTTTCAATTTTCGAAAGAATTATCGGGTCGGAGAGTCTCTCTAGGTGGCTAAGGTCATCGATGGTCAGGCCGTATTCCAGCATTTTACTTACCATCAAATCCATCGGATATCCACTGGTAGGGCAATAGTCTATGAGTTGTTCATTCCAATTGCCATGGCGTTGCATAGCAAATTGGTGAATTTCTGCTTTGGAAAATTTGGTTAACTCTTGTGCTAGGTTTCCACAGTTACATGCACCCATATGTCCCCATTGGTAAGATGCACCTTGTTGTAGGTTTGAGATCGTTCGCTCAATTGCCGCAATAAGATCAGGATTAGGTGTAGCCATTTTTCTGTTTTTTTGTGATTAACCAAATTACAGAAACCTAGGTTTTGATGAAACAAAAAAAAAACTGACCTTTTTGGGTCAGTTAAAGATGTTTTTAATGTACTTTTTAATCAAGGGCTTCGATAGGTAATCTTTCACTATTGAGTATTGACTAGCCTTTGAAATGTCTCGCTCATCCACCGAACTGCTTAGGATGTAAATTTGAGCTTCTTCGTGGCTTGGGTTAAACTTATCCAAAAAATCCCAACCTGTCATTTCCGGCATATTCAAGTCTAAAAAGAGGTAGTGAGGTTTAATGGATTGTATTTCCTCGAGAGCTCGTTTTGCACTTTGATACTTATAGAACTCGCACGGCTCCTTTACGTTTTTTGAAATCAGTTTTTCAGTTACGAAAGTACTGATTGGATCGTCGTCTATAAGAACAATTGTTAACATCAAAGTGCAAATATGTGCTACTGAAATACATTATAACCTATACAAAAGTAAGGACTAAATCTTAAAAAGCAAATAGTTTTGATTAAAAATTGTAAAATTTCAAGAAGAGGGGTTTTTAGGGAAAAAGCGTTGCTTTCCTGTCAATAAGTCAAAAAATAGAATGAAATCTGAACCAAGGCTGTAAAGTGGATATTTGAAGGTAGCTGGCTTGTTTTTTTCATAAAAGAAATGACCGACCCAGGCGAAACCATACCCAACAAATGGAATACAGATAAGGAATAGATACTTATTGACAATCAGAGAGATAATCAAAATTGCAATTACCAATCCTGTTCCCACGAAATGAAGTATTCTGGAAGTCGGATTTTGGTGTTCCGTCAAATAGTATGGATAAAATTCTTTGAGGGTGGTATATCTTTTTTCCATGATTAATTTGGGTTGGGTTGATTGAGGTTCACAAATGTTTCCGTTGCACTTTTTAATGATTTTAAGGCAAGTTTTGGTTTAGACTTTGGATTGGTAACCTCAGTTACGGCCGTTAAAGTCATCAAATACTTATCCTGAACAGGATCAAGAAAATCAAGAATGACCTGAAGCAATTCATAGTTTGAGGTACTTACCCTAGGCCTATTATTCAGATTATATGGATTAAAAAACCAAGGATCATAGATTCGATATCCCCAAAATGGATAAGGGTTCATATTGTTTACAACCTCCTTTTGCCTAGGATCCTCATTCGAATGATACCGAATGACTAAATCTGGTTGTTTGGCATCGTAGATCATTCCAGCCATTTCAAGTTGACTTTGAAGTTCTGATTTGATCATTTCATCAATCTTAGGATCAGAAAATCCCTGCATTTCCAACTCTTTATTGACAATGACAAAGCTTTTATAGCTTTTGCGAATGGGGATTTCAGTGTTTTCTTTAAATACTTCGATGGAGCTGCATGAGAACAGCATCAAGCTTGAAATAAAAAGAAGGGATAGTCTTGAATTCATTCTCATAGGAAAATGCATACTGTGTCCAATTGTTTTGAACTGGTTGAAGTTAAATTTTCTTTCTTAACGAAAAAACAAACCAGTTTAGTCAAATAGACTTCCTGACTAGTTATGAGATTCTTACTTTTGACAAAAATTCACCAATGAGTAGACCTGATTTTGACGATATTTTTATGGAGTTGGCTGTCAACCTGGCCAAGCGATCTCATTGTATTAAAAAGCATGTGGGCGCTGTATTGACTAAGGATACAAGAATTATATCTATTGGATATAACGGTCCTCCTGCTGGTACTCATAATTGCGATGTGGAATTTCCAGAGCATGGATGCGCGAGAGATTCAAAAGGGAGCTGCTCTTTGGCCCTTCATGCTGAGCAAAATGCAATTTTGTATGCAGTGAAAAATAATACCGCGGTCGAAGGATCAACACTCTATGTTACGCTTGCACCCTGTTTGGCATGTGCCAGAATTATATTTTCGATGGGAATTTCCAAAGTAGTTTACCTATTCTCCTATGCTGAATACAAAGGAATTGGATCGGATGAAGGCGTGGATTTTTTGAAAAAATTCGGGGTTTCGGTCGATAAATATTCCAAAGGATTGGAGGTGCTAGATCCGCTGATCTAGATAAAGTTGACCTCTGGGCTTAATTCAATTCCAAATTTGACTTTGACAGAAGATCTGACTTCATCTGATAAGTTTTTGATTTCTTCACCAGTCCCATTTCCATAATTCACCAAAACCAAGGCTTGCTTGGCATGAACTCCCACTTCGCCAATGCGCTTTCCTTTCCAGCCTGATTGCTCGATAAGCCATCCAGCGGGTACTTTAATACCCTCTGCTACCTCATATCCAGGAAGAGTTGGGTAGTTATTTTTTAACTCTTCAAATTGGCTCACAGGAATGGTTGGGTTTTTAAAGAAAGAACCGGCATTTCCAATTTTTTTAGGATCCGGCAGTTTGGATTTCCGGATTTCTATTACAGCTTCGCTCACTGCTTGGATGCTCAATTCTTCAACTCCTTTTGCCTTCAAGACATCTTGGATCGCTCCGTATTCTACATGGAAATCAGGCTTTTTTGATAGGTTAAAGCAAACAGAGGTAATGATGTATTGATTCTTTAATTCGTGCTTGAATACGCTTTCTCTGTATCCAAATTTGCATTCAGACGCATCAAAGGTCTCCAATTCTAAAGTATCCCTATTAAGTGCTGTTAGGCTATGGAAGACATCTTTGATCTCAACTCCATAGGCGCCAATATTTTGCATTGGTGATGCTCCGACAGTTCCGGGAATGAGGGAAAGATTTTCGATTCCTGCCCAATTCTTATCTAATGAAAAAAGTACCCAATCGTGCCAGTTAACTCCTGCACCTACCTCTGCCAAAACCCGGTTTTCATCTTCATTTAAGACTTTGATTCCCTGTAATTCTATTTTGATTACTAACCCAAGGACATCTTTTGTTAACAAAATATTACTGCCTCCTCCCAAAATAAAAACCGGTAGATCTCTTTCTCTCGCCCATTGAAGTGCATTCTTCAGCTCATCTATAGTGCAAGCCGTGGTGAAAAACTGAGCTTTTTTATCGATTCCAAAAGTATTGAAAGGTTTCAGCGAAAGGTTTTCTTGTATCTTCATGGGCCAAGGCTTGTCCTGCGAAATAAACAAGATTTTATGCCATTGCGAAATGGATAATCTGATCTCTGAGCGCTGTACATGAAAGAAATCCAAATTAACGGAGTCCGGGTTAAGCCCGGTCAGTCAGTAAATATCGAATTGCCGATCGCCAAGCTGCCCACCCACACGGTGATAGATCTTCCGATTTTTATCAGATCGTCCAAAAATGAAGGGCCTGTGGTTTTGATCAGCGGTGGGGTACACGGAGATGAAATTAATGGGGTTGTTACTGCTAAAAAACTTCTACAGGAATTTGATGAGAATCTTGAGTTGATGCGAGGCACTTTGATTTTCATTCCTTTGGTCAATATCTATGGCTTTCTTTCAAACAGCAGGACTTTTCCGGATGGTAGGGATTTGAATCGAAGTTTTCCCGGAAGTAAAAAGGGGTCTTTGGCTTCGAGGATTGCTTTTATTTTGAGTGAAGAAATCATTCCCTTGATTGATTTTGGAATTGACTTCCATACAGGAGGCAGGATGCTTTCCAACCATCCGCAAATCAGAGTGGACTTTAAGGATAAAGTGGGATTAGAGTTAGCCAAGGCTTTTGGAACCCACTATGTCGTCCATTCCAAACATATTGAGAAATCCTTTCGAAAGACGGCCTATAAAAGCCGAAAGCACCTCTTGGTCTATGAAGGTGGCGAATCCATGCGATTGGATAATTATTCCATTGAAGAGGGAATAGTGGGTACCAAGCGACTTTTAAATCATCTGGAAATGATCAATTATCCGCAATTGCCCCAAGCGACAATTATACTCAAGGATAGTGAATGGACTCGTGCTAAGGCTTCAGGGATTTTTTCGTGTCTGGTAAGATTGGGTGACTTTGTGAGAAAAGGGGAATTGCTAGCCCATATTTCGGATCCTTATGGGCAAGTTATAGTGCCAATCAAAGCAACATCAAATGGTCATGTGATCGGAGTAAACAATAATCCGGTGATCAATGTCGGAGATGCTTTGATCCATTTGGGGAAAGAGTAAAGGAGGTTTCTTCCCTGAAAGCAAAAAAGCACCGAATTGCTCCGGTGCTTTTTTGAGTTGAATCAGATTCAGTTCAGCTGAAGTAGGCTCTTAAACCTTCCAGTTTTTCTACCAATTTGGCTTCTACTTTTCTGTAATCGGAAGGATCAGAAATAGGGGTATTTACTGAGAAATAGTATTTGATCTTTGGCTCGGTTCCAGATGGTCTTGCAGAAATTTTGCTTCCATCTGCTAGGTAAAACTGCATCACGTTGGACTTATCCATATCCAATTTTTCCACTTGGCCGGTTTGTACATGTGTTACAGTTGAGTTTTTCACATCTACGATTTTTACGACTGCCGAACCATTCATTTCCTTAGGTGGATTGGTGCGGAAGTCAGCCATCAGTTTTTGAATTTGCTCGGCGCCGTCTTTTCCTTTTTTGGTCACAGAGATGAGTGACTCTTTATAAAAACCAAATTGGCTGTAAATCTCTGCCAACACTTGAAACACGTTTTTACCTTGGGTTTTGTAGTAAGCGATGACTTCCGCGACCATGGCGCAGGCGCTGACCCCATCTTTGTCTCTTACAAAATCTCCCACGAGGTAGCCATAGGATTCTTCACCGCCGCCGATGTATGTTTCCTTACCTTCTAGATCACGGATGATTGCTGCGATATTTTTAAAACCGGTAAGCACATTAAAGCATTTCACTCCAAAACCTTCAGCTATCTCATTAATTAGCTCGGTGGTCACGATGGTGTTTACCATGAATTGCTTGCCATCCAATTTGCCGGCTTCTTTCCAGCGAGATAGCAAATAATAGGATAGGAGCGTCCCTGTTTGATTGCCGTTTAGGAGTTCAAATTCTCCTTTTTCATTGGGAACTACCGCCGCATATCGGTCTCCATCCGGGTCGCAGGCAAGGACCAATTCTGCACCTACTTTTTTTCCTAATTCGATAGAAAGCGTCAAAGCTTCTGCCTCTTCCGGATTTGGATAAATGACTGTAGGGAAGGTGCCATCTGGCTCGATTTGCTCTTTGACTACATGGATATTCTCAAAACCAAAGGCCTTCAAGGCTGCTGGAACCATCTTTCCTGAAGCTCCATGGATAGGCGAAAAGACGATTGGCATGGACTTTTGAGCTTGGATTTCAGCCTTTGCAAGACTTAATCCTTTGACTAGTTCCATGTAGATGGCATCAAAATCCTCCTCGATGTAGTGGATCAGGTCATCATTTTTATTCCAATTGACCAGATCAAAGGAGGTGATTTTCTGAACTTCTTTGATGATGTTGTTGTCGTGAGGTGCGACTACCTGTGCACCATCTTCCCAATACGCTTTGTAGCCGTTATATTCTTTAGGATTGTGCGATGCGGTGATCATGACTCCGGATTTGCAACCAAAATGCCTCACTGCAAAGGATAGCATAGGCGTAGGGCGCATCTCTCTGAAATACATCACGTGAATTCCATTTGCAGTCAATACATCGGCAGTAGTTTTGGCAAAAAGCGTGTTATTGATTCGGCTATCGTGGGTAATCGCCACTTTGATTACTTCACCTGGAAAACATTGCAATAAGTAATTGGCCAATCCCTGCGTAGCCATGCCTACTGTGTAGACATTCATTCGGTTGGTGCCAACACCCATCAAACCCCGAAGTCCGCCTGTGCCAAACTCCAAGTCTTGATAAAAGGAATCCACCAATTCCGTTGGGTTTTCCGCGATTAATTTTTGAATGGATGCTTTGGTTTCCGCATCCACATTGCCATCAAGCCAACTCTGGGCTTTGCTTAAGATTGCAGGGTCGATAGAACTCATTTTTTATAAAAATTACTGTACGGTTCTAAGTTAGAGAAAATGTCAAAAAATGCTACCCTAGACCTGTAAATGATCTTTTTTTAATTGAAAACAGCCAAATCTATCATTTTAAGGAGGTTTTAATTTTTAATCAGATGGATTAAATCTATTTTGTCTGATCAATTACCCCTTGCTCAATCACATGAATTTCCCCATCGCAGCAAAATTCACTTTTGCTTTGATTGCTGTTTGTGTATTTGTGTTGGATTATCCGATACAATACGCCAAATCTTCTCTCAATTCAGAACCTACTTCACTTCTTGTTGACCCCATCAAAGTCAGGGAATCTACCACAGAGCTTCACATTCAGGTGGGAGAGCGATTGTTTGTTTTTGGAAAATCAAAGGGAACGCTGGACAAAGTAAAAATTGGAATGCATGTTTTGACCTTTTCGCAGATACCTGGGACGGAAGGCTTGGAAAGCGGTTTCAAAGCAGTGACTTGGAAAAAACTAAAGGACGGTTCCATTCAAATTCAATCTTCCTACTCACCCTGGCCGGCAACGCTAACCTGGACTGTGCTAGCTACAGGAAGGCTCAAGATGGAGGCGAAAGGCTCGTTTGATTTTCAGTCTTCCTCGACTTTAGGATTAGGTTTTGACCTTCCCAATTATGAGCTGAAAACCTTGAATTGGAGTGCGAAGGAGCTAGGAACTGGCTCTTGGAATGGACTTCAAGAGGTTAATGAACTTGCAAAGCCCTTATTGCTTCAAGGAATTCAAAAGGTTAATCTGGCTTTTGAGTCGGTTGGATTAGCGATTAGTTCAGATACTCCCAATTTGGTTCTGAAAGTAGCTGATCTCAATAATACTTCACCAGGCACTTCTAAATCGGATTTAAGTTTCCTTTTTCAAGGACCAAATCAGGCAAATTCTCAAACTGAACTAGAGACACCCTCTGGCGTCTCCAATAATAACCTCTATCAACCATTAGAATTAAGCAGTATGATTCTCTGGTTTGATTTTCATTAAATTCCGATTAACCCAAAATTCAAGCACCATGAGAAAAATCCTTTTCCTATTTTTTCTTTTAATCAGTCAGGTGAGCTTTTCACAAACTGCCAGGTTAAAAACTCCATGGACCGATCAGGTTTCTAAAGATTCCCCACATTCTGAGTACCCTCGTCCTCAACTGATCAGACCTTCTTGGCAAAATCTGAACGGCCAATGGGATTATGCCATTTTACCCAAAGGCAGCCTTCCTGAGACCGGTTTTGCAGGAAAGATCACCGTCCCTTTTCCGGTAGAATCGTACTTGTCTGGTGTACAAAAAACTGTCGGTCCTGAGAATGAGCTTTGGTATGAAAAAACCTTTGATCTCTCGCTAGATCGGAAGAGCAAACGAGTTTTACTGCATTTTGGCGCCTCTGATTGGGAGACCGAAGTGTGGGTAAATGGTACAGTGGTCGGTAAGCATTATGGTGGTTTTGATAGCTTTTCTTTTGATATCACTGAGCAACTTGCAAAAAGCAAAATCCAAAAAATCAGGGTTAGAGTGTGGGATCCTAGTGATTCGGGACCTCAACCTCGAGGCAAACAAGTCAAAGACCCGAAAGGCATTTGGTATACACCAGTGACTGGAATTTGGCAAACAGTATGGTTGGAAACCGTGCCGGAGTCGTACTTATCCGCCATCTATTCCAATACTGATTGGGAAAATGGGGTTCAAGTATTTTATCCTCAAGTCACCTCAAGCAAAGAAGGACTTGAAGTTGAAGTGACTTTGAAAGACGGCGCCACCGTAGCAGGTTCTTTTAAAGGAAAAAGCAATGCTCCAATTCCGGTTAAACTCAATGATCCTAAGGCTTGGTCTCCTGACTCTCCGACGTTGTATGATGTGTCGATCAAAGTTTGGGAAGGAAAAAAGCTAATCGAGGAGGTCAAATCCTACGCAGCTTACCGAGACATCCGAATGGCTAAAACATCAGATGGCTATCAGCGAATGTTCTTGAATGGCAAACCACTTTTTCATTATGGACCTTTGGATCAAGGCTGGTGGCCTGATGGATTGTACACAGCGCCAACGGATGAGGCTTTACTTTTTGACATCGAAAAAACCAAGGAAATGGGCTTTAACATGATCCGAAAGCACGTCAAAGTGGAACCGGCGCGTTGGTATTACCATGCCGATCGATTGGGTATGCTAGTTTGGCAAGACATGCCAAGCGGTGACATGGGTAATAGATGGGAAGTGCGTCCAGGTGTCATTCGCGAAGGGGTAGAGAAGATCCGAACCCCTGAATCTGAGGCCATTTTCAAAACTGAGTGGAAGGAAATCATCAACGAATTCAAGTTTTTCCCATCCATCGTGGTTTGGGTTCCTTTCAATGAAGCTTGGGGGCAATTCAAAACAGGCGAAATCACCAAAATGACGCGTGAATTGGATGCGACACGATTAATTAATTCCGCATCGGGAGGCAATTTTGAAATGGAAGGCTCCACGGTAGTGGGTGATATTCTTGATCTTCATAATTATCCTGATCCAGTGATGCCTGATCCAAAGATTTTCGGAGAAAAGTCCATCATGGTCTTAGGCGAATTTGGAGGCTTGGGCTTGCCTTTGGAAGGCCATACTTGGCAGCAAAAAGACAATTGGGGATATCAGAGTTTTTCGACTGCAGAAGATCTCAAGGCTAGGTATTCTGCCTTGATCGATGATTTGTCAAAATACATCCCCCGAGGATTGGCAGCAGCTGTTTATACCCAAACCACTGATGTGGAAATCGAGACAAATGGACTCATGACCTACGATCGTCAAGTGATCAAGATTGCCCTCGAAGAGCTGAAAAAAATGCATGAGAAGCTGTATAAGTAGAGAGTAGACATTAAACTTTAGACTTTAGACACAAGAGTCTAGATTCTTGATGGTTAACTCTAGAGGTCTTTGAGATTAGAAATTTCCAGAGTTTCAAAGTTTGAAAAAGCTATTAAATCTTAAAAAATTAAAATGGAAGAGGCTGTCTAAAAATTGGGATTTGTCACATTGAGCGAAGTCGAAATATGATCCAGTTAACTGGATACGGCCTTCGACTCCGCTCAGGCTGACATCCAAATGGTGTAAGAGACAGCCTCTTCACATTTTCAGCAAACTCTCACAAGATCTCTGTTTTCTTATGTCTTGTGTCTAAAATCTTACATCTATTTTTACAGATTCCCTCTCAACTCTTGCTCTCTTTCAATCGCTTCGAAAAGCGCTTTGAAATTGCCTTTTCCGAATGAGGTCGCTCCTTTTCGCTGGATGATTTCAAAAAATAGGGTAGGACGATCTTGAACAGGTTTGGTAAATATTTGAAGCAAGTAGCCTTCCTCATCTCGGTCCACCAAAATATTCAAATCTTTGAGCGGCTGCAGGTCCTCATCTATTTGGCCTACTCTGTCCAACAAGTCATCGTAATAGGTAGAAGGAACTTCAAGAAATTCCACGCCTCTTTTCCGTAATTCGCTCACGGTATGAATAATATCATCCGTGGCTATAGCCATGTGCTGGACACCTGCTCCACCATAGAAATCCAAGTATTCCTCTATTTGAGACTTCTTTTTTCCTTCTGCAGGTTCATTGATTGGGAATTTGATGTAGCCATTGCCATTTGAAACCACCTTAGACATCAGGGCAGAGTATTCTGTGGAGATGTCTTTGTCGTCGAAAGTGATCAGCAGCTTAAAGCCCATTACGTTTTCGTAAAACTCAACCCAACGATTCATTTCTCCCAAATCCACATTTCCCACACAGTGGTCAATGTATTTCAATCCGATAGAGGTAGACTGATAAGTGCTTTTTCTGGGTTTGAATCCCGGTAGAAATATACCTGAGTAATTTTTTCGCTCTACAAAGGTGTGAATGGTATCCCCATAGGTCTTAATGCTTGCCACTTTTACTTCACCATGCTCATCTTTCAGAATGGTTGGTTCACCGGCTGATTCAGCTCCTCTAGAGGTGGTTTCTTTCCAGGATTTTTCCGCATCATCAACCCATAGCGCCAATACTTTTACTCCATCACCATGGGTTTGGATGTGCTGATTGATTGGGTGATCGGAGGTTAGGGGAGAGGTGAGTACCAAGCGGATTTTATCCTGCTTCAATACATAGGAAGCCCGATCTTTCACGCCTGTTTCAGGTCCTGAATAGGCGATCAACTCAAAGCCAAAAGCATATTGGTAAAAAAGGGCACTCTGCTTGGCATTGCCCACATAGAGTTCTACAAAATCCGTCCCGTTGATGGGCAGAAAGTCTTCAGTCATGATTGTTATGTTTGGGTTTAACTCTGGATCAAAGGTAGAAACAAAACCAAATATTATTTGGTTTTAAAGATTCTTTTTTCAACAAGTTTTTTAAAGATTTTATCCTTTGATTTGGCAAAATTGAAGCTAAAAAAATCACTTTAACTAGCTGTAATACAGATTAAAAAGATCTTTTACTTAAAATAATTTTTTACTCTTGAGGATTAGCATTTCGCCAAAGAGTAATCCAAGCCATAATTAAAAAAGCCAAGGCCCAACTGCCCAAACTGGTCTTTAATGCCAACAAAATCAAAGTGCCATACCAAACCATAGCCAGCCCAAATCCAATAAGAAACTTCCAAGTCCCTGTGAATACTTCATCCTCCACTTTTGGCTTCATCCATAGCCAAATCCAATACAGCGGGAAATGGAAAATCTTCATCATTTTATTGATCAAAGTGGAAGGTTCCTTGATGGGATGGCTGATTTTTCCATCAGTCAGAAAGCTTTCGACTTCTGTTTTGGAAGTAAGGTCCACCTGGTGATCGAGCAATTTTTGTAAGGTTTCAGGATAGCCTTCATCGGGCAAATCTACCATCATGGATTTGAGCGCCTGCTCGACTGACTTGGTGAGTTTGCCGGATTGACTGTGTGGCATGTCCACTGGAATGGCTTTTCCAAAAGTGATCCTAACGGTACTTCCTGATCGCTTATGCGCACTAAATCCAATACTAACCGGTAAAATGACCGGTAGCAGTTCAGGAAATTTATCCTTGAGTCCAAAGGCCATCCGGGTAAATCCCTTACTCAAAGGCCTGAGGTTTCTGGTGAGGCTATGACTGCCTTCTGCAAAAATCACCACCGTCCCATTTGCACGGAGCACTTCAAAAGTGGCTTCAAAAGTCTGATGGTTTTGCTGAATGGTCGAGAATCCATCCCTCACCCGATAGACGGGAAGCATGCGGATAAAATGCAGGACTTTGGATATAAATGGATTGACAAAAACTGCCGCTCGGGTGAGAAACCAAGGATTCAACCTGGTGTGGGTAGCCAAAAGAAGCGGATCCAGCAAGGCATTTTGGTGGTTGGCGACCAAAATTACCGGACAATTTTTAGGAATGTTTTCTTGGCCTTCGACAATGATTTTTTTGAAATAGCCATGAAGTGCCACTTTGACCAAAAGCCTCAGAATGGCATTGAATGCGTTTTTCATTTTTTGTTTTTCCAAAGACTAGCCAGGGTCATCCCTGAGATCAAATGCCAGATTCCCCACCAGGCTGTAATGATAGCCATCCCTCCAAGGCCCTCAAAATAGGTGAAAATTAGCACTAGCCCCAATCCCGAATTTTGAATTCCTGTTTCGATGGTGATAGTTTTGATGTCTGCTAGAGGTAGTTTTCCCACTTTTGCTGTTAGGAAGCCAGCTCCAAGTGCTGCGAAATTATGCATCAACACCCAGAAAAATATCATCCCGATGTATTGGGTGAATAGGTTGAAATTGCCAGAGAAAGCAATGATTACAAATGCCGCAAAAATGACAATGCTCAAGGGTTTGAGGATTTTGGATGCCTTTGAGGCCATTTCTGGAAGGCGTTGACGCGTAATAATTCCCAAGAGCAAAGGAATTCCCAAGATGATCCCGACCGTGAAAAATACCTCACTGATATCAAGGCTGATTTCCTTAAGCAATAGGGAAGTTGGAGAATAAAATCCTGCCCAAAGGGCAAAGTTCAATGGAGTGAGGAAAATGGCTGCGACACTTGAAAATGCCGTCAGACTGACTGATAATGCTGTATTTCCTTTGGCTAGGTTGGTTAGAAAATTGGAAACATTTCCCCCGGGACATGCTGCCACCAGAAACATTCCCAATGCCACACTTGGAAGGGGATTTAGTAGTGAAATAATCCCCCAAGTCAAAAACGGAAGAGCCAAAAACTGGGAAAAAACGCCCAAAAAAAATGATTTGGGGTGATGGATCAGATACTTAAAGTCGGACCACCTCAGGTCTAGCGCCACGCCATACATGATCAGTGCTAAGGCTAAATTGAGCAGAAGAAGGTCTCCTTGAGAGAAGTTTAGCCGGACTGCGTCGAGTGGATTTTGAGACATCCTCCGAAAATCAAAGGAATTGCTGAAAAATCAAAATTCAGTCCTTTTTATCCGTTCCTGTGGATCAAGTTATTTCCTAATCTATCCAACTTACTTCCACTTATTGTTTACAATTCCCGCCCATTTGTTTCAAATTAAACATGGTTCTGAGTGCAGGGACTCGTTTCACTATTTTTTAAAACTAAATGATTATAATATTGGAATGTAAGTGTGAAAAGAGCCTAATAGAGCACTTTTAGGCCATCTTTTTATACCTAGTATTACCGAAAGCACGCATCAACCCAACATGGCCGAATCGATTATTACCACTAAAAAACCACATAGTCTGGTGGATTTACAGCGTAAGCTTACCCTGTATACCATGTTGCTAGGAGGGATTTTGATGTTGATTTTCGGATTTACCAATCTATTTACTGAGGTTCCACTTTTCATTGTCCTGATGAAACTGGGTTTGTCCATCCCATTTTTCATCGCCTATTTTTTGATCATCAAAAAGCTACCCCATCAATGGATGCTCAATGCCATCTTGGTTCTTTGCTACATCGGTATCGTCATTAACTTCTTTTACAATCAAGGTTCGAATGGTCCCACGGATTACACCATTTTCCTATTCACGATTGTCATTACCGCGCTGGTGAATGGTACGCTGAAATGGATTTGGCTCACTTTGGTTTTCTTCACGTTTGCAGGTTTGTATTTTGCTGAGGTCAATGGGTGGATAGATATCAACACGAAATATTCTAGCCCTTTCGGAGAATTTTGGGACAATGTGCTTGGTTTCTTTTGGATCCTCGTTTTCTGGGTCATGGGCCTTTGGATTTTGCTCAAAAACTACAATGCCCAATACAAACTTCTCGTCAAGACCAAAAATGAAAAAGAAGAAGCTAATGAAAAACTTGAGCTTCTCAACCAAAAGAAAACCAAGCTCCTTGCCTTGCTTTCGCATGATTTAAAAAGCCCAATGGCTTCTCTTCAGTTGACTTTGGAACTTTTTGAACGAGGAATATTGGATCAGGAGAATATGGAAACCCTGCTCAAAAACCTAAAAAGACAAAATATTCACTTGAGCAATGTCCTCAACAATACACTGAACTGGGTGATGATGGAATTGGGTGAGCGGGTCGAAAAGAAAGAGACTACTCATATCCAAGGATTGACTAGGGAGATTTTTGATACCATGGAAGTGACGGCTTCTGCTAAAAATCTATCTCTCACCTATCAGCAACAAGGAGGTAATCTCATCTTGGATATAGATCCAAATCCCGTCAAAATCATTCTGAAAAACCTTCTGGATAATGCTTTCAAGTTTACAAATGAAGGTGAGGAGGTTATACTTAGTCTTTTTACTTCACTAGATGATTTGGCTTGGGAAGTATCCAATCCAGGCGAAGTCCTTACCGAAAAGACCCAAAGAGACCTCTTTACCTTGATGGTAGAGCCTGGATACGGTACTCAAAAAGAAAAAGGTTCTGGATTGGGGCTTTCGCTCAGTAGAGAGATTGCAGAATCTATCGGGATGAATCTTTCCTATCGCTATGAAAAAGGAAGGCATTATTTCTCCTTGAACAAATCTTTATAAGGCAACCAGTACACCTTCTCAGCCAGGTAGATGAATCATTTTTGGATGGCTAGTTTTTGTTTTGCTTTTTAGCAGATCCATTCAATTAGTCAGCGATGAAAGTTATCCCACGTCTTCCAGCCAAAGATCTTGATCAAACCCAGCAATTTTTTGAAAAGCACCTTCTGTTTACTACTACCAGCCGCTATCTGGATTACCTAATCATGAAAAAAGCGGAGATTGAGCTCCACTTTTTTCACTTTTCAGATCTTGATCCCTTGACCAATTATGCAATGGTTTATCTACGCATGGATGATGGAATAGAGTCTTTGTATGAGGATTTTCTCCAGCGGGAGGTACCTATTCATCCCAATGGCTTCTTGGAAATAAAGCCTTGGGGCATAAAAGAATTTGCCATTTTAGACCCAAATAACACATTACTGACCTTCGGTCAGCTTATTGCTTAGCCTCAACTTTTCCGATTCCCGAGATTTCTTTTTTGATCACATTGGGATTGCCGCCGTAGGTCACTTTACCTATTCCTTCGACGACCATGGAGAGATTGCCTTCGCAATGCACATCCATCTTACCGATGCCGGAGCTTTTTACCTCCATTTCTTGAGCGATCAACTGTGAGGCGTCGATATTTCCTATCCCTTCATTTTGAAGGGTCACTTTGTTGGATTTACCTCTAAGGGTCATCTTTCCTACCATATTGAGATCGGCATCCAAATTTTCCGTTTGGAAGTCCATCTCTATGTTGCCCACTCCTTCGCCTGTAATTTTCACTTGATCCACAATAAAGGTCCCCGTGGTCTGAATATTTCCAACTCCGTCAAATTGGAATTCCTCCAGATTGGAGATGGCTAAGTTGACCTTGAGTTCTTTTTTGTCAAAAAAGCTTGAATTGAATTCCTCCATTTCTAAGATCAACAGATCTCCCTCTTGGGTGACTTTAAGTTTCTCTGCTAGCTCTGGACTTCCATCGATGGTCAGGCTTTCGTTGTCAGATTGGGTCAGGCGAAGATTAAAAACCCCATTGATTTGAAGTCGAGAAACCCCCTCAATGGTTCTTTCTTCGCTAAATCGATTGTCAGAACCACTTTCATTGGGGCGGCAGGAAATCAACGCTAGGCCCGTAAGCAGGAAAAGGAAAAATCTTGGTTTCATGGTGTGTTGAGTTTTGGATACAAAATATAGAATAGAAATATCCGTGCTAATTTTAAAAGTGCAAGATTTTCAAGGGTTTAATATTTTGGATTCCTTCAGATTGTATCAAAGTGTACAACAGTGTCCGATTTTGATTCAGATTTTTCCTTTTTGTGAACCCTGGTCAAAACTCCCAACGGGTGAATACCCCGTAGTTGTCTCTGGCTATTTTGGCAGGGCCATACTGATCAAAGTTTGCTCCTAAACCAAAGCCAAGCTGGCCTTTTTTCAGTCCTGCTCGTAGGTAGAGAAAGCTTCTGTTATGGGCTGACTCAGCCAAAGAATAGTTGTACACCACCTGCAGCCTTGAGTAAAATGACCAGGTCTCATTGATTGCCGGCTTGAATTCGTAAAGCCCAAACAGCTTTACATCCTTAGACTCGCCAAACTGGTAGTTAAGCACAGAGATGGCAAGCCATTTCTTGGAGGCAAATCCATGTGTAAAGCCCATAGTGGTTCCAAATCCAGCTACGGAATTGGCCTCAGCTCCTGCAGCCAAGGAAAACCCTTTTTTGCCTAAGGCATAATTCACCTGAAAAGGAATCACCATCGAATCGCCGATACGCTTTTCCTTGGTGTAGTTTTCTGAAAATACAGCAATAGCCAAGAGGCTAAACTTGCTTTGTGGGGTAAAATTTCGCTTGAACACAAGTTGAAAGTCCAAGCGTTCGTGACCAAACATCAACTCAACCGGAGTGGGAGGGGCGGGTGGTCCTTGTGCAAATGATACCTGTGATAAAAAGCTAAGGAATCCGAAAATCGGGATAAAGATGAGTAAGTGGTTTTTCTTAACTCGTGGGCTTATTGGATTGGGAGATTTTTCCCAAAATTAGCCCAGTCCATTCACCTGAAACTTGCTCTAGGGCAAGACTTTTCGATTACAGTTGTGCCTTCAGTCGGCTCAGGGTATAGGGGGTGATTCCTAAATAGGAAGCAATCATCCGGCTTGGAATTCGGGTCAAAATCATCGGATACTGTTCCAGCAGCCAGCGCAAGCGATCCAAAGCCGTCATTCCCTGCAAGTCATAGATCCGCTTTTGGGAAGTGATGTAGGCATTTTCGAGGATGTTTCGATAGATCTTAGTGATCGCAGGATTGCTATCCACCAAGTCAAAAAAGTCAGTTTTAGAAATTCGCAGTACCTCCAAAGGCTCAATTGCTTGGAGATTTTCGATGGAGGGCGATCCCTCGATCAGGCTGGTGAGGTTGGTGCCGAATTTATTCTCAAACGCAAAATACCGGGTCAGTTCCATGCCCTCTGCATTCACATGATACATGCGAAAACTCCCCTTGGTGACAAAGTAATTGTGCTGACATACCTCACCTTCCCGGAGTAGGTACTGGTTGGTTTTGTAAGAGCATGGCTGAAAGCATGCCGCAATCGGTTCAAATTCCAGTTCGGAAAGACCTGTTCTTGCGTGCATGTAGCGGTAAAGCAAATCCAATGGGTTCATGGTCAATTTTGGGTGTGGGGTTCAAGATACAGTTTATCTCCCGTTCAGGTATACTAAAGCTTGATCCTATCCTAAGAGGTAGGTTTTCCACAGGAATAGTCAATGCTCATTGATAGAAAGTAGAAGGTAAACTCAAAAGACACAGCCCTAAATGAAACCAAATTTACAGGTCAAAATCCCACATTCTTGCTTGTTTATTCCTTGTTGGGAAGTAATTTCAAGTTTCTCCTAAATCCACCGTTTCCATTTATGAAATATCACCTGACCACACTTACTTTTTTTCTCATTGCTACGCTTTCTTTTGGACAAAAAGAAATCAAAAACTCTAAAAATCCCTCTTACCAAACTATAGATGGTACCAAGGTTAGCTTAGTCTCGCCTGAGGGTTTTACTAAAGCTGCGAATTTTCTTGGGCTGCAACAGACGGAAACTCAGTCCAGCATTATGGTTATAAGCATTCCGGGACCCACGGCCCAACTCCAAAGTGCCATTACCAAGGAAAATCTGGCACTCCAAGGTGTCATTGCTAGTCAAATCGAATCCATGACGATCAATGGCCTCCCAGCAGTATGGGTAATCGGGCATCAGCAAGCCCAAGGGATAAGATTTGGTAAGCGGATTTTGATTTTGGGTACCGGAGAGGAATCCTTAATGCTCAATGCGGCTTTTCCCGAAAACCTAGAACATGTAGGCAAGGCCATTGAGGAATCATTACTTTCTGTAGTATATGACCCCGCCCAATCCATCGATCCTTTGTCTGCAGTTGATTTTAAAGTAGACGTAAGTGGTACCAAACTGAAGTTTGGCAGAGCTATGGGTACCACCCTGATTTTTACGGTAGATGGGAAGGTGCCGACAGCCTCTCCTGACAAGACCAATTTGGTCGTTGGAAAAGCCTCTAGTGATTTTCAACCCACAGATCGAAAGCAGTTTGCGATAGATAGGATCAACCAAACCCCAATCCCAGTGGAGTCGATAGAATACGTAAAAGAAGTCATCATTGATGGAATTTCAGGCTTTGAAATCATGGCAAAAGGAAAGAATCAAGCTACTGGCAACAGCCAATCCCTCTACCAAGTGATTCTTTATACAGATCGGACTTACTATGTTTTTTTTGGAACCGCTTTCGATGCCGATAGTCTAGAACAGCTCACTCAAGTAGCAAGGACATTTACAAGGAAGTAAGTTTCGTTGCTTTTGTTTTCGCTAGAGTTTCAAAGAATCCCACACCCAAAGTCCTTTAGGTTACATGTGGACTGTTATTCTTGGCCTGTTTTTATACGCTCAACTCAACTCAGATACGATGAAGGAACCTTTGATTTTTGATTTTGGTGAAGGAAAAAACTTCGGTCGCTGGTCCATCATCAATGATGGGGTCATGGGTGGGATGTCTCAGTCTCAAGCCAAACTGGACCAAGAAGCACTGCTCTTTACTGGGCTTGTTTCGCTAAGAAACAACGGAGGATTTGTCTCGCTCCGTGGTCCCTTGGGCGATTACGACCTTTCGGGGTATCGCTTTTGCGAGATCCGGTACAAATCAGACACCGATCGGAAGTTTGAGATTTTGATCGAAAAAGACACCCCCTTTTACCTTCCCAAGTTTCGGACAAAGTTTGGATCCAAAACCCAAGATTGGGTCACGCTCACCATTCCCTTGAAAGATCTCGAGATCAGTAGAATGGGAGCTACGATCAGTCAAGGAATAGATCCCAACCAACTCAAAGACATCCAGCGGATAGGATTTATTCTGGCAGACAAGCAGGAGGGGAGCTTTCAGCTGTGGATTGATTACCTGAAGTTTTATTGAAGTAGGAAATTTGTAATACCCCATCCAAAGGGAAATGACTTTATTAGCAATACATCTCTTTGATCAATACGATCTTCAGAATTTAACAAAATAAAGGGTCATCAATCCTGATCCAATGGCAATTCCAAAACTTAAAAGTGTGCCGATTAAAATGTATTCGGTTAGTTTTCGCTCTCTTGATTTCCTAAGATCACCAAATCTAAAGACGGATTTTGCAGCAATTAGGAATCCTACTGCTTCCCAATGGTCGGTAAGTATAAAAGCAAAAACAAAAAGCCGCTCCAAGATTCCGATATATTTTCCGGCATTCTCCAAGGATTGATTGCCATCCTGTGGAATCGCATCTGACCACTTTTTTAACAAATTTGACAAAAGAACCCCTGCAGGTTGCGTAAGAAAAATTACTGCCAAAGAAATGACAAGAAGGTTTTGATTTTGCAGGATTGAACTAATTTGAAAAGAGGGTTTTTCCCAAATCCAGCATACGATCAAAATACTAACAACATGTAGGGCCTGATCGATCAAAAACCATCGTGACTTTGTTTTTTTTGATTGGTTGTAGAGTTTCAAAAGGTCTATCACACCATGGAAAAGTACGAGTGTAAGGATCAGACTCCAATAACTACTATCCCAAATAAAAAAGTAAAGGACTCCTGTGTGGATAAAAAGATGAACATAGATCCAAGGGGATTTGATTTTTTTCTCTTCTTTGGATTTTACCCAAGATGTAGGCTGTAGTGAAAAAAACTCCTATGAGATGAGCAATTAAAATTTTTAATAAAATAGTCATAGTAAAAAAGCATCAAGTTTTTCCTTAAATAAAGCTTCAATTTCAAGAATTTCTGAAGCGTTCGCTGCTTTAAATCGTTTGCTTACAGCATTTTGTCCAATACCAAGCTTTCTTCCCAGTTCAGCCTGATTTTGATCTGGATTTTTTAGCACTTCTACCAATAGTTCTCCTGAAGAAATCGACCAAGAATCCATTTGAAGAGAGGCCAGTTTCAGAATCAAGTTTATTTCCTTGTCAAAATCTGACCATGGGGTTGCCAAGGCTAATTTATTACCTGCTTTTTTTAGTATCTCAAACTGTTCGCCTGAACGTATAAATGCAGGGCCATTACTTTCTGTTATCCGTTCTGAAGTATAGTTTTTTTCGCCAATTCCGATTGCCAGTCGAACATCTACAGGAGAAGTGCGCTTGGTTTGATCCGGATTTCCAAGACTTTTAATCAATGCTTTAATCTGAAGTGCAGCCAAGAGACTTTTTCTTGGTTCTGAAATTTCCAATTGGAAACTGTCACCTCGAAAAATTTCCCAGGTTTTGGGACTGTTGCCCCAACTAGTAAACAACGATTTCAATGGGAGTAGCCATAGTTCTGGAGATTCCAAGCTTCTAGAATCAACAATATCACCTGTCAAAATTGCTATCATATCTGAAATATCACCATTTACGGTGATATTTCAAAATATCACTAGTTACGGTGATATTTGAGATTATCGCTAGTTTTGGTGATAGCTTATTTATCAATGACCGAAGATCTTCAAAACTCCTATTTATTTCTACCCAATCATCCAAGCTCTCTACATTAAGCACCAAAATCCGGTAGCTTTTCTTTTTTGATTTTCCCTTATCTTACTCATCCAACCCGTTTTCGGGATCCTCTCTTTTCTTGATCAACTCCACCACCTGTGAAACAATCCGCTTTCTTCGCGCTGCTCGCTATCGCTGTAGGTTTACATTCCTGCAAAACCAACGAAGCTGGCTTTACCAAAAAAGACATCCGACACAGCCAAAAACTGATCGGTCTGGACTTTGACAAGGAGCGAATTGACGTGGTATACAACTACCTCAAGGAGAATAAATCGGGGTATGACAGCCTTCGTGCCTATCCTGTTCCCTACGAGACCTTGCCTGCAGTCCAGTTTGATCCCCGTCCCATGGGATTTCAATTTCCTGAGAAAAAAGAGAATCCCCCTTTTCAGATCTCGGATGAGGTAAGTCTGCCTGCTGATCTTCAGGAGGTCGCATTTTATACCATTCCTCAGTTGGCTTCGCTGATCAAAAACCGCAAAATCACCTCGGAGGCTCTGACCAAGCTCTACCTGGATCGGATCAAGCGCTACGATGGGCAGCTTCAAAGTGTGATCACACTGACGGAAGACCTTGCCATCAAACAGGCACAGCGGGCAGATCAGGAGCTCGCCGCGGGTAAGTACCGAGGCATCCTGCACGGGATTCCCTACGGCGTGAAGGACCTCTTGGCTGTTCCCGGATATCCGACCACCTGGGGCGCTGCGCCCTATTCCACCCAAGTAATTGATGCTACGGCGTATGTGGTCAGGCGATTGGAAGAGGAGGGATCGGTATTGCTAGGCAAGCTTGTTTCAGGTGAACTCGCACGGGGGGATGTCTGGTTTGGGGGCAAAACCAAAAATCCATGGGACCTTACCCAGGGTGCCAGTGGTTCCTCGGCCGGTTCCGGTGCGGCCACTTCTGCCGGGTTGGTGGCCTTTGCCATCGGCACCGAAACCCTCGGCTCCATCACAGCACCTGCATCGCGAACAGGCGTCACAGGCCTGCGCCCCACCTATGGCCGAATCAGCCGACAAGGGGCCATGAGCCTCAGTTGGTCCATGGACAAAATCGGCCCGCTTGCACGCTCTGCCGAGGATTGCGAACTGATCTTCAGCCTGCTCTATGGCAAAGATCCCCAGGATCCGAGTACAAATGAGGCCCCCTTTAATCGGGTGAGCAATTCACCTACACAACTGAAAGTGGCCTACCTGAAAAAAGACATCGAATCCGACACGACGGAGTCTGGGGCCAACCTGAAAGCCACTTTAGAAGTCTTGAAATCGATGGGCGTGGAGCCTACTCCGATTGAGTTGCCGGCCAACTTTCCCTATGCGGTCTTTGACATCATCCTCAGAGCCGAAGCGGGCGCTTTCTTTGACGACTTGGTACGGAGTGGAGCCGTAGACTTGCTGACCGAGCAGGACGAAGCCTCTCGAGCCAATTCCCTGAGGCAGTCCCGATTTATCCCTGCGGTCGAGTACCTTCAGGCCAACCGGCAGCGCAGCCTGCTGATCGAGGCCATGCATGCACTTTTCAAAGACTATGAGGTCATCATCGCTCCCTCCAACCGGGGCAGGCAGCTCCTGATCACCAACCTGACCGGGCATCCTGCGGTCAGTGTGCCCAATGGCTTCGACAAAAAGGGCAGGCCCACCAGTTTTACGCTTTTGGGCAACCTGTATGACGAGGGAAGTATTTTAGCCCTTGCCCGAGCCTATCAGCAGGCGACGGATTTTGAAGAAAAGCGTCCGCCCTTGTTTGCGAAGTAAAGCCTCTACAAAAACCTAGAATTTACTAGGAGTGGAAATATCTCGGTTATATCGAAAAATTTACCTTATTCTTGAACCTGTTTCTGAAATCGAAAAACTATTTCGCAAATCTGTTAAACCGGTTTGACTCCGAGGCAAAAAGGTTTGGAAAAAAGGTGAACTGGGGTACTTGGGAAGTGTGGAGGAATTGGAGCGATGAATTTGATATAATCAAAAAATTACCCACTAGTGGGTATTTCAACTAATTGATTTTTTTTACTTCTTGGGATTCATTTTGTTTAAAGATAATACTTTAGAAATACTGTCAATTTTAGAAAAATTATTGTTTAGCGTATGAAAGACTCTCAATCAACCATGCTTGAGCATTCAGGAATCAAAGTAAGGCTGCTCAACCTCTACATCAAAAAATACCTAAACATCCTTAGTAGAGCTCCTGGGATTGAAAAGGTTCATCTTTACGATCTTTTCTGTGGAGAAGGTGTTTATCAGAACGGAGGAGAGGGTAGCCCTATAATATTTTTGAAAGCTATAAAAGATGTTTACTTTAGAAATGTTGCAGAAGGACAGAAGATTATAAAAGTTGACTGCGTATTCAATGATATTGAGAGGTGGAAAACAGATAAAGTCAATTCATTTGTTCAATTAAAAAAGCTGCACAATCCTGATTTTGGCGATTTGCGATTTCGCAACTTGGATTATACCCAAGCTATACCTTTGGTTGTAGACCAAGTTTCAAAATCCAAGAAATCAAAGGCTTTTGTTTTCATTGATCCTTATGGATATAAAGAGGTAAGAGCTTCTCAAATCAAATCCATTCTACAGACTAAGAAGTCAGAAGTCTTGTTGTTTTTACCAACTCAGTTTATGTTCAGGTTTGAGAAAAAAGGAATCCCTGAGGCTCTACTTGCTTTCATCGAAGATTTGGTACCTAAGGAAAATTGGCCCAATTCACATACTGGAATTGATTTTATTGACAACCTTAAACTAGCCTTTCGTAACTATTTGGGTAACGAATACTTTGTGGACACTTTCATTATTTCCAGGGAAATCAATCAATATTTTTGCCTGTTCTTTTTCACCAGTCATATCTATGGTTTTGACAAAATGCTAGAGGCAAAATGGGAAATTGATACTGAGCAGGGACGAGGTTGGACTTTTAAAAATCCAGAAGCCCCAAGTCTATTTAGCCCTAATGTCACAAGCAAAATCAATAAACTTGAAACCTACTTTCGCGGCTTTTTGAAAGAACCTAAAAGCAATTCGGAAATCTATGAGGCCACACTTCATCAAGGTTTTAGACCAACACATGCCGTGGAGGTTCTAAAAGCACTAGATTCTCAAAATCAACTTATTGTGACATCCACTGACGGACAAAAAATCAGAAAAGGATCGTTTTACATCAATTATAGCGAATATTGCGACAATCCGAACCGAATTTTTATCCAGTTAATCTAACCCAAAATGGCACAAACCTCAATTGAATGGACCGAACTGACCTGGAATCCGGTCACCGGCTGCACCAAAATCTCCGCAGGCTGCAAATTCTGCTATGCAGAAGTAATGACTAAGCGCCTAAAGGCCATGGGTGTTGAGAAATATAGTGCGGGATTCAAAAAAGTAAGAATTCACGAAGATGCCTTGGGGATTCCCTATACTTGGAAGAAATCAAAAGTGGTCTTTGTCAACTCCATGTCAGACCTCTTCCACAAGGATGTGCCGCTTGAATTTATCCAAAGAGTTTTTCAAGTGATGAAAGACAATGGACAGCATGTCTTTCAAGTTCTGACCAAACGGGCAGATCGACTCGCCGAAATCAGCCATCTCTTGCCTTGGGCTCACAATATCTGGATGGGCGTTTCGGTCGAGGATGATCGGGTACTGGATCGGATAGATTTTTTGCGTAAGACTGGTGCGAAGGTCAAGTTCCTTTCCTGCGAACCATTGATCGGACCACTACCTAATCTCAACCTCAGCGGAATCGACTGGGTCATCGTCGGAGGAGAGAGCGGACACAAACCTCGCCCCATGGACCCAGAATGGGTCTTCGATATTCAGGAACAATGCCAAACCGCCAAAGTCGCCTTCTTCTTCAAACAGTGGGGTGGCAAAAACAAAAAGAAAGCCGGCCGCGAACTCAATGGGCAGACGTATGATGAGATGCCTGAGGTGGAGTTGGAGAGGTATATTTAGAAATTGTAATGATTTATTAATAAACTTCCAAACTTCAATTTTTAAAATCAAATATTAGTCCCTAATGTTTTATTCTAGCTAATGAAGGATTTAATCAATTTTTGATTTTGGTATTGCTAAAACTTGATTAGTAATATGACTAACCATCAAATAAAAAAATTGATTTGGGCAAGCTATTATTGCTTCATTGATAATAGACTGATATTTTCCTTTTAAGATTTCCTCGTTCAAGGTAGGTCTATATCTTGCAACTGTCCCAATATAAAATGCAAATGCTAATAGAGATGAAAGTCTATGCAATTTGTATGGTTCAAGATCAAGATAAAATCTATAACCGTCTCTAGTAATCATTGGGCAAATATTCATAGCTGAAATATCTTCAACTATTTTGGGATAGCAAATCTTCCAACTTTTTTCTGAAGTATTTGTATAGTTCCAAGTTTTTTTGGATCTGAAATGAATATTTGATTTATCATCCTCAATATTCAGTTTATCCAATTTTAATTTGAAAATCCCAGACTCTAGTTTAGAAACTTTCATTAAATCATTAAACTTCTTTTCATAGCTTATTGTGTAATAAATTTTCTTTCTTGTTTTGTCTGTTCGAATGGAAATTTGCACTGGTAGAAATTTTCTTTTTGTACCATTAAATAAATCAAGTGCGAAACCAATTTCATGAACTTCAGGAATGTTTTTTAAAATGTCATTGAGATCAATATCCAAACCTGAGGAATGGTCGATTTTTTTGCCGATTTTTTCTGCAAACTCATGGAATATTGATATGCCATCGGTAGAGCTCGAGAGTAATTTTAATTTAGTTTTTTCTGCTGAAGGCAATGAAACGCCATGGTGTTCCATTTTTGTTTCCAAATCCATTCCCTTACATAAGAGAAATACCTTGACTAGATTAATAAATGAATAATAAAGTAGAGTCCCTTTTGAAGGCATTTTTGCTAACCTTGAGGAGTTGTAAAAATCTGCTGACAATTGAGTAAAATAAATTGCTTTTTCAAACTTCTTTCTTTGTCCTTTTTTATCTTTTTGAATTGATAAAATTTTAGAATTCAAATACGCCTCAAGATACCCTAAAGGATCAGAGGTTAAAATGTATGGAGAAGCAGCCAAATTCCCGAATGGGAAATATTTTGCAACTTTATATTGTTTTAAAGCAATTTCACCAAGATCCTCGAGTTTCATGTCTTATACTTTTATTTATATAAATTATTAAAAATATGCTGATTAAAAAGGTGTGTTTAATCAATTAAACTAAACCACCTCCCTCAAACAACTCTGCATCCAGTGTTCTTGGGTGGTGTGATGAGTTTCGATTTCTTATTCGAGCTGATCGCATAAGGCCATCAAGCCATTTACTTTTTCTACTATGGCTTTTTGTTCTTCTAAAGAGGGAAGTGGAATTAAGAAATTTGAGATGTTTCCCATACTTAGATTTGGCCTTGCATTATCAACTTGCTTATCAAACATATAAGATATGCAAGTTGGGGAATTGAAAAAATGAAGCATGTATTCGTATGAATTAAGTGGAATTAGTCTTATGATAGTAACAGCCTGATTGATGTTTGCTAAATCATCAATATTGTAAATGGCTGTCCTTCCAATTGAACCCCCAACGATATTCATCAACAAATCATTTTTTTTCAAAATAGATCTCGGCTCGATTTCATTGAATTTTGTCTCCACATATTTCTTGTTCTTCCAAATTAGCTCGTAGCTTCCGACATTTTCACTTGTGACAAACAAAATGCCTTTCCCTTCTTCGACATATTGTACCCCTTGCCAATTAGGAGAAGATCCCTTTGTAATGAGTTCTGTTATTTGAGACAGCCTACACCAAACCCACCCTTCCGGCAAGTCATAAGGAATTTCATCTTCCGTAATAGGTGGAAGTGGTTTTTCCTTTTTGATCTTTCCGGCTTTGACCAGCTTATCTTTTTCGGCTTTGATTTTTTCAAGGAGGACAGAAACGGGTTCGCGTGGTGATCCCTGAGCTTGTCGAAGGGATCGCCAATGATGTGTCAATTTTCCTTGCACTGCGAGTTGCAGGATGGCTTCGCGGAGTTTTTTGATGCTGGATTTTTCGGTAAAGAAGGTGCCAAACTGACTTTTTACCAGTTCCCAATAACTTGCCACGTCTGACTCTGCGGCTTGGGTCAGCTGATTCAGGGCCGAAGTCACAAAGTCTTCCTTCAACTGAATCCGCTCCTTGGTCAAGGCTTCCAATTGCTCCACCTCGGCAAAAAGTTGATTGACCACTTCTACAATCGCTTTTTGCTCGTCGAGCGGTGGGATTGGAACTTTTAGATTTTGGAGTTTCTCTTTATTGAGAGTATTTCCCATTAATGCTGAAACTTGAGTTCCCCAATTGGAAATTACTGGTAAAAATAAAAACAGAAATTCCTGTAAGATTTGCTTTTTAGGATAGATCGAAATGATTGCTTCATTATGACAAGCATCAATACCTAAGATCGATGTTTTTCCAATTGTAAGTTTAAAACTCATAATCAGAGTTCCTTTTTTAGCCAAAGTCCCTCTGAAATAATTTTTAAGTCCTAAATCTGATATGGTTTTCTTAGTGTCATAAATTTTTTGATAAGTAGTCATATCTGCTATGCTTATCCAAGGTATACCTCCATCCCAATATTGACTCTCTTTAGATGGCGGAGTTTTCCCCATTTGGAAATCACATAAATTTTGGAATTTATCCCAGTACCAATTTTCAGGTAAATCATAATAGCCCGATACAACATCCTCCTTAATTCCAATTCTTGACAAATTGCTTGTCAGCTTTCCTCTTAAAGCTAATTCCAATATCAAGCCTTTGAGCTCTTCCGTGTTTTTGGGATGCAGAGTCAGTTCCTTAAAGTGTTCCAGTAGTTGCATATCCTTAGCGTAGGGCTTCAGTTAAGACCTTTATGATTTCCTCCTGTATCTCAGAGATCTTCTCTTTGTTGGCTTGGTACTTTTTCAGAAGGACTTCCGGACTGTCGAGGTCATCGGCTTCCCGATGTGGATTTTTGATATCGAGGTTGTATCCTCGGGCATGGATTTCGGCAGCGGAGACCTTCCAGGCGTACTTGCTGTAGGCTTCATTTTCCCGGTCATTCCACCAGGCTTTTTCCAAGTCGAATTCCTTGATATGGATCGGCTTGCCCTTGTTGTAGCTCTTGACTCCCTCGGGATAGGGATGCTCGAAATACCAGATTTCTTTGGTCTGTGTACCTTTTTCGAAAAAGAGCAGGTTGGTCTTGATGCCCGTGTAGGGATTGAAGACGCCGTTGGGCAGGCGCACGATGGTATGCAGGTTGCAGCGCTCCATCAGTTCCTCCTTGATGCGGGTCTTCACACCCTCCCCGAAAAGCGTCCCATCCGGCAGGACTACCGCACATCGCCCACCGTCCTTCAGCAGGCGGATAATCAGAGCCAGGAATAGATCAGCGGTTTCCTTGGTACGGAACTTCTGTGGGAAGTTGGTCTCCGTCCCGTCCTCTTCCACGCCACCGAAGGGTGGGTTGGTGAGGACGATATCCACCTTGTCGCTTGCGCCCCAGTCTGCATAAGGCTTGCTGAGGAGGTTGTCTCTCCGCACGGCAGGCACATCGAATCCATGCAGCATGAGGTTAGTCGTGCAGAGTAAGTGGGGAAGGGGCTTCTTCTCGATGCCACGGATGGTGGCTTGCAGGTCACGCTCGTCCTGATCGTTTTGGACGAGTTGCTTCTTGTGATCAATGGCACAGGTGAGGAATCCGCCAGTGCCGCAAGCCGGGTCGAGGATGGTTTCCTTGAGTTGGGGATTGACGATATCCACCATAAACTGCGTCACTGCCCGCGGGGTGTAGTACTCTCCCGAGGAACCCGCCGACTGCAATTCCTTCAGGATGGTTTCGTAGAGGTCGTTGAAGAGGTGGCGATCTTTGCTGCTGTTGAAATCGATGCGGTTGATCTGATTGATCACCTGACGGAACAGCGTTCCGTTTTTCATGTAGTTGTAGGTGTCCTCAAATACCGAACGGATGATCTTGGCTTGGGGACTGATGCTGAAGTCCAGTTCCTTCAGTGCAGGAAAGAGCTCATTGTTGATAAAATCCATCAGGGCATCTCCGGTCAGGCCTTCTTCATTGGCTGCCCAGGATTGCCACTTGAATCGGTCCGGAATCGGGCTTCGGTAGCCCTCGATGGTGATTTCCCATTCTTCTTCCTTATCTGCAAAAATCTTCATAAAGAGCATCCAGACCATTTGCGAGATGCGCTGTGCATCGCCGTCGACTCCCGTGTCCTTCCGCATGATATCGCGGATGCCTTTGATATTAGTGGTGATTGTGGTCATTTACTGCTCTCCTATTTGTTTTTTAGCAAATCCAATAATTGCTGTTCCCGCATATTCAAGTAATTCTTTTGTCCCCTCTTCCATTGTTGTTTCTTTCATTTTTTCTTTAAGCTCTTTTAACTAGTCTGATGCACTATTGTACGTTTTTTGAATTTTTCCAGCACTCATATCTTGTTTGAGTTGCTTTTCTAATCTGGAGACGTCAAGGCCGACATCGTTAGTGATTTTTTCTAAAAAAGTAAGGTACAGTGCGTATTTAATGACGAGCCTAGTTCTATTTATTTCATATTCTGGGCTTGAACCGTTCATATTTAAATACCATTCCAGATACCTATAGACATGTGCATCATCTATATAAATTACAACGGTTCCTGAATTCTTATCTTTAACTTCTGGATGATGTCTTTCTAGTTGTTGATTTACTTTTAGCCAATTTGAAGGTGTATCCTCTAATTTGTCAAATTTTACCGATGCAGTTTCTTGAATTCCGTTTAATCGGCTTGGCTTTACCTTAAGTAGTTGGATCCAGTCATGTCGAGATTTTATGACACCTGGATTGATAAACCTAGCCAACAAATGGTAAAACAGAGCATCCTGATCAGATTTTAACATGGAACCTAATCCATATTTTTCAATTTCATCTAGAAGTGAATCACATATAGCAACTTTTGCTGGATTTGTGAATTTTTCCTTTAAGCTCATTCTTATGCTATTTGATAAATTTCCCTTTCCAATTCCTTAACTGCCTCCTCAAAATCCTTCCCTTTTCCAAAAGCGCGAACCAATTCTACAGGAGAACCCAATTGATTAAGCGGCTGTACTTTTAGCACGGAACCTTGCTCGATGGTTGTGATTCCTTTTTCTTCGTATTTATCCAACAGTGCATTCAGCACTGCCTGGGCCTTTTCTCCGTATTTGGCAAAGTAATTCCGCTTGCGCACCTGCTCTGCTCGTTCCTTTCGGGTCAGTGCGGGTTGGTCAAAAGCCACATGGCAGATCAGGTCAAAGTCGTCCAGTTCCTTTCCGACTTCTTCTCGCAGGGCTCCTAGGAGAATTCCTTGCTCGGCCAATTCGGCGAGTAGAACCTCCTTTTTCTCTGACTCAGTCCAGCGCTGGATAAAGTCATCAAGTGAGCCGAAGCTATGATCGATATTTTTGCGGGTGTAATCCTTGAGCGATTCGGTAATCAGTCGGCCGTCGGCGCGGAAGTATTGAATCCGCTGATTAATGACGGTTACTTCGACCGCATTGACATAGTATTTTCTAGGTTCAAAGTCAGGATCGGGATCAGTAATATTAATATTAGGGGGAGTTGGAGTCTCCAATTCTGGTCGATCCTGATCATTTACTTCATTGGAATCCTTCGGTTCTCCTTCTACTTCAGGGGGAATAGGTGAATCCTCAATTCCAGGTTCGTAGATCTGTACAGGTTCCCCGTCAAAGTCCGGATCAGCAAAGAGATTGGTTGCTTTTCTGAAATCCATAATGGTGAAGTAGAGCTTTCCTTCTGCCTCACGGATTCGTGTTCCTCTTCCCACGATCTGCTTGAATTCGGTCATCGAAGCAATATTGGCTTCAAGCACAATCAGCTTGACCATTTTGGTATCAATACCGGTGGTGAGCATTTTGGAAGTGGTGGCGATCACAGGGAATCGCTCTTCCACATCGGTGAAGTTGTCCAGTTCCCGCTTACCTACTTCATCGTCACCGGTGATTTTGACCACGTACTGCGGGTACTGGGACACCAAGTCTGCATTGGCATTGATCAGTGCCTGCCGCATACGTTGGGCATGTTCGATATCGATGCAGAAGACAATCGTCTTGGCAAATCGGTCGGTGGCTTTGAGGAATTCAGTGATCTTCTCAGCTACCAATTGAGTCCGCTGATCGATGACCATTTTCCGGTCGTAGTCTTTTAGGTTGTAGATTCGGTCCTTGATTTCATGACCAAACTTGTCCAGCATTCCTGCTGTCGGTCTCCAACCTTCGTCGAGGTTGGTCGTGATGCGCACCACTTTATAAGGAGCCAAAAACCCATCCATAATTCCCTGCTTGAGCGAATAGGTGTAAACAGGCTCTCCATAATAATCCATGTTGGAAATGTCCTTGGTCTCTTTTGGAGTGGCCGTCATCCCGATTTGGGTGGCACCTTCGAAATAATCCAAGACTTCTCGCCAAGCAGAGGCTTCGGAGGCCGAACCTCTGTGGCACTCATCCACCACAATCAGGTCAAAAAAGTCCCTGCTGAATTCCTTATAGGCATTTTTTTCTTCCTCGTTGCTCGTCAGACCTTGATAGAGTGCAAAGTAGATTTGGTAGGACTTATCGATTTTTCGGTTTTTGATGATATGCATGATATCATTCCCGAAAGGAGAAAAGTCCCCGTTTTTGGTTTGGGTAAGGAGTGCATTTCGGTCAGCAAGGAAGAGAATCCGTTTTTTGATTCCGGCTTTCCACAGTCTCCAAATCAGGTTGAAGGCGGTAAAGGTTTTTCCCGTACCAGTTGCCATGACAAGGAGAATCCGATTTTGCCCTTTGGCAATGGCTTCGATCGCACGGTTGACTGCATTGGCTTGGTAATACCGAAGGTTCATCCCCGAGTCATCTACATAATAATCTTGTTCGACAACTTCACGTGCTTGAGTAGTTTCAAGTCCTTTGTGCTTCAGGTATTTTTCCCAAAGTTCTTCAGGGGACGGAAATTTATCCATACCGATTTCCTTTTCCCTGAGCTCAGGATTGGTCTTGTCATGAAATACGAAGGAATCTCCGTTGGAAGTAAAGACAAAAGGGAGCTGGAGAATTTCGGAATATTCCAAAGCTTGCTGCATTCCGCTTCCGACACCTTTTTTGTTATCCTTGGCCTCAACGATGGCAATGGGAATGTCCTTTTTGTAATACAGGATGTAATCAGCACGCTTTCTTTTACCTCGAGTATGAAGAGAGCCTTGAACGATGATTCGCCCATCAGTGAAAAACACTTCCTCACGAATCTGCTTTTGGATATCCCAACCTGCTTTTTGCAACGCAGGGGTGATGAACTTGGTACAAATATCTCGTTCGGAAAGGCTCTTTTTATACATCTTAAAAAAGTAAGATTAAATGATTAAGCTTAAATATATGGGTAGTCTTTTAAACTAAAAATCCATTTAAAAAAAATATAACTAACCCTAAGCCAACTCCCTCAAATCCACCGGAACTACTCTTGAAACCCCTGCCTCAATCATGGTAACTCCATACATGATATCTGTACTGGCCATGGTGCGCTTGTTGTGCGTCACGATGATAAACTGGCTCTCGGAGCTAAACTTCTGGATAATCTGGTTGAACTTGTCAATGTTCGCATCGTCCAGCGGGGCATCCACTTCGTCGAAGATACAGAATGGGGCCGGCTTTAGCAGGTAGATTGAGAAGAGTAGGGAAGTGGCCGTCAGGGTCTTTTCCCCACCGCTCAGCTGATTGATGGTCAAGGGACGCTTGCCCTTGGGCTTGGCCATGATCTCAATGGGCGACTCCAAAGGATTGTCCGGATCGACCAAGGTCAGATCGCAGTCGTCCTGCTCTGTGAAGAGGGAGCGGAATACCTTCACAAAGTTCTCCTTGATCTTACCAAAAGCATCCAAAAAGGTCTCCTTGGCCACCTGATCGATCTCGGAAATGGTGGATAAAAGGGATTCTTTGGCCTTGACCAAGTCAGCTTTTTGGCCGGTGATAAAGTCAAAACGGATCTTGATCTCGTCGTAGGCTTCCATCGCCATCGGGTTGATTGGACCGATTTTTTCCAAGCGCTCCTTTTGCTTGCGTACCAGATCTCGAAGCTCTTCTTCTGCAAAGTCTGCAAATTCCGGATCGAGGTTCGGATTTTCCTCCATTAGCTGATCCAAGTCGAGCTCAAACTCCACGCTCAGTCGCTCCTTCATTCCGCTCATCTTGAGTTTGATCTCATTGATGGAGTTTTGGAGTTCGCTAAGCAGGTGGTCAAATCCTTCCTTGGACTTTTGAAGGCCTCGGATGCGGGTGTCGGTTTCGTCGATTAGGCCACGGGCGCCGTAGTAGTCCTTTTCGGCTTCGGTCACGCCCTGTTCGATGCTTTCCTTTTCAGAATAAAGCTCGATCAGTTCGTCGTCTTTGACTTCATTATTGTCCAGTAGACTTTTGATCTCAGCATCGAGTTGGGCGAGTTCAGCTTGGGACTTTTCTATCCGCTCTTTGGAGCTATCGAAGGCATTTTGCTTGAATTCGATCTCCTGTTCCAAGCTATTAACGCGGTTGACCTGCTGGATGTAGGTGATGTTTTCCTGATTGAAGGTTTGGGACTTTTCCGCCAAGCGCTTGTTTTCGGCTTCCACTTCCTCCGTCAGCAGGGCTACTTGCTCTGCCAAACCGTCAAACTGTTCTTTTTCTTCCGCTAATCGGGGCTGAATCGTGGTCAGACTTTCTTCCAAGGTCGCGATGCGGTCGAGGATATCTTCCCGCTTGTTGGCATTGGAGCTGAGCAGCTCAGCCAATTGCTCCTTTTTGGTGCGGATGGACACGTAGGCCGAATTGAGCTCATTGATGGCCAATTGGCTTTCTTCCAAGGCTTTTTTATAGCTGACTTCCTTGAGTTTGAGCAGGTCGCTCAGCTTTTGATCGAGGTTGGATCGGGTAGTGCTGACCTTTTTACCCAAGTCTTTGATTTCCTTGTCGAGCTTTTCCAGGTTTTTGGCACGGCCGATTCGCTTTCCTTCGAAAAGGCCTACCGAACCACCTGAGATGGAAAACTTCCTTTTGGTGTATTTGCCCGTTTCGGAAAGAAACACGCAATCTGGGTCGGTTGGAAAATCCTTGTAATCTCCCTGCACGAGGTAGACATTGTCCAGGATAAAATTGATCAATCGGCTATATTTGACATCAAACTCGATGATCTCCGTGGCCGCGATGGCATTGGCGAAAAGCTTGCTTTGGCTGGGCTTAAAGCGCTCAAAATGCTCCAAAACAAAGAAATTGGCCTTGCCCCGTGCTGCATCACTGAGCAACTGAATCGCTGCTATCGCCTGCACCTCGGTGTCCACCACGTAGTAGTTCATGTAGCTTTCGAGGTAGTTTTCGATGGTCACCCGATACTTTTCATCCGTAGTGAGCAGGTCGGAGAGCAGGGGAATATCCTTGCCCCAAGAGTCATTTTTCTTGAGAAACTTGATCGCTTCGGGGAAACCCTCGAGGTTCTCGACCAAGGACTTGGTCAGGTTGAATTCGTTTGTTTTAGAGTCCAACTTACGGGAAGAGGTAGTGAGCTCTTCGCGGATCATTTCGATCACTCGGTTGGTTTCCTCGATCTTCTGATCTTGGTCTTCCTGCTTGGTTTTGAGCGTGGCATAGGTGGCTTGGGCGGAATCGAGCTGGGTTTTCAGTTCGCCCATTTTATCCTCAAACTCTACCAAATTGGCTTCTTGAGAACTGTCATCGGAGGAAGTTCGCTCGAGCTCCTGCTTCAGCGTACTTAGTTGGATTTGCTTGATTTCGACTTCTTTGCCAAGTTGGTAAACCCGTTCTTTGAGGCTTTCGAAGCGCAGGGCTACTTCCTTTTGGGCTTGTTGCTTTTCGGAGGTAATCAGCTTTTGCGCATCGTATTCCTCCCGAAGTTGAGACACGATAAATTCCTTTTCTCCCAAGATCTTTTCGGCAGACTCTTTTTCCTGCTGCAAGGAGCGGATGGAGAAGCCGGCACGGTCGTTTGACTTTCGGTCATTGTCGATTTGCTCGCGCAAAGCTTGAGAACGGTCTTCGAGAAATCGTAGCCGTTCGTTTTTGATTTTCTTCTCCGACTCAAAGGCCCGGATTTTATTTACGTGCTCGTTGAGCGTCTTTTGACGGGAGGAAAGCAGCTTTTCCTTATGGATCAGATCGGCTTTGAGTTCGCTGAGTTGGGCCTCCAGGTCAGCGATTTGGGTTTGAACTTGAAGCTTACGGTCGGATTCCTGTGTGATTTTTGAATTGGCTTCAATCAGAGCCTGAGCGTATTGCTCGATAGATTTTTTGGCGAGGTTGATGCTGGCTAGGCGGTAATCCGCTTTGATTTCGAAGTACTTGGCAGCTTGCTTGGCTTGCTTTTCCAAGGATTTTAGGTTTTTGTCAATCTCAAAAAGCAAGTCCTCGACCCGCGCCAAGTCGGCATCGGTGTCTTCGAGCTTGCGGAGCGTTTCCCGCTTGCGGTTTTTGAACTTGGAGATTCCGGCAGCTTCCTCAAAGAGTTCGCGTCGGGAGTTGTTTTTATCATTCAGCAACTCGTCGATCATCTTGAGTTCGATGATGGCGTAGGAGTTGGAGTTGATCCCCGTGTCCATGAAGAGGTTGGTGATGTCCTTTAGGCGGCAGGTGACTCCGTTGATTTGGTATTCACTTTCCCCGGTGCGGTAGTAGCGGCGGGTTATCGTGACGTGGGTGTATTCGGTGGGAAGGAGGTTTTTGGTGTTTTCAAAAGTCAGGGAAACCTCGGCCATGTTGGTAGGCTTTCGGTTTTTGGTGCCGTTGAAGATGACGTTTTCCATCTTGTCGGAGCGGAGCATTCGGGATTTTTGCTCCCCGAGCACCCAACGGATAGCATCGACCACGTTGGATTTGCCACAGCCATTTGGACCCACGACGCCGGTGATACCCTTGTCGAAGTGGATGACCATTTTATCCCCAAAACTTTTGAATCCTTTGATTTCCAGTTTGCTAAGCAGCATACCCTTTTTTCCTCTCAATTAAGCTTTCAAAATAGGGGTAAAGGATGGATTTGGCAATTTTTTAAAGGAGATATACTTCTTGAATTACTCTCGAGGGATTTACGATTTTAGATTTACGATTTACGAGATCAAAAGGAGAAATACCCCTTTTTTCTAAACCTTAACCACTTAGGCAATCCCATTCAAGCTTGGATTGGAGGAAAAAGGATAGAAGTTCAATTCAATGTCGTCGATCGTAATTCGTAAATCGTACTTATATTCCCATCGAAATCTTTTTTTCGCTTATCTTACCTTCATGGATTTAGGACAGATCATCTACATCATCGCCATTGTGGCCTACTTTATCTACAATGCTTCCAAGAAAAAAAAGGGGGCTAATCCCATGGATTCTGAGGATACCCAGCCGGAAGCACCACAAAAGGGGCTGACTTTTGAGGAGTTGCTGAAGGAAATCCGCAATGCTCAAAATCCTCCAATGCCCGAAGTGCCTCCTGCTCCAAAGCAACAGCCTGTCTTTACTGCACCGACTCCAACTACTTTTGCGGAGCCAAAACCTCAGCCAAAACGACGTTTTGAGCCAGTGGAAGAGGTGGATGATGAGGCTAAATTTTACGAAGGAGTTTTTGAATCGACACCCAAAAAGAATCCTTACCAGGCATTAGCTAATAAGACCTTTGCTGAACCTGAGTTTAAGCGCTTCAAATCCCAAGAAATAGCGCAGCACAAAGTGAATCCCTACGCCGAAATCCTCAAAAATCCCAAGTCGGTCAGAGAGGCAATCATTGTGAGTGAGATACTTAGGCCCAAACATTTTTAAGAACCTTCCAAACCTTTTCGATCCGAATTGATTGTTCGTAAGTGCAAACGCAACACAAACAATCGATCTTTTATGGAAAAATCTATCCCAACTACTTCCGGAAAACTTAGCGATTCCCGAAGAAAATTTATTGAAAAGGCGGGTTTAGCCGCTGTCATGGGCACTTTTGGAGTAGCCTTTTTTACCTCTTGTTCTTCTACAGACGATGCCGATCCGGGAAATGGAAACAGCGGAGGTTCTGGCGCAGCAGGCGGAATCACAGTAGCAGGAAATACCATCCGAATTGACCTGACAATTCAAACTCGATTGGCGAGTTCCGGAGGTTGGTTGCTTATCCAAGACGCACGTGCACTTGTCGCCAATATCAACGGTTCTTATGTCGCGATGACCTCTGTCTGTACCCACTCAGGTTGCTCGGACAGCTGGACTTTTAGCAACAGCCGCTTTACCTGCACTTGCCACGGATCTGTTTTTGACTCTGCAGGAAAAGTGCTTCAGGGACCAGCCAATGCACCTTTGGAGCTGTTTACAGCTAGTGTAAGTGGAAATACGCTAACCGTCACCAAATGATCCGATTTGTGTTTCTTGGTGCTTTTTTGCTGAGCTTATCAGCAAAGGCGCAGGAATTCCAAACCCAAGCCGGAAAGGTGGTTTTCCTTTCAAAAGCATCCCTGAGTGAATTTACAGGCGAGTCTAAAACCCTCAAGGGTTTGATCGATCTGGATAAAAACCTCGTGGACTTTTTCCTGGACCTCAATACCCTGAAGACGGGAATTACACTGAGAGACAAGCACATGAGGGAAAATTACCTGGAGACAGAAAAGTATCCGTTTGCTGAGTTTACCGGAAAATTTGAAACCCTTCCTACGCTTACCACAAGCTCTGAAAAGGTGAAGGTGAGAGGCAAGTTTAAAATCCACGGAGTGGAAAGGGAAATCGTTGTGGAAGGCTTGTTGAAGAAACTGGCTAATGGAAGTTTGGACCTGAAAGCCAACTGGACTGTCGCTTTGGATGATTACAAAATAGAAATCCCGAAGCTGGTTTTTTACGAGTTAGCGCCTGAGCAGCAGGTGAGTATTGAGGTAATTTTGAACCCTAAAAAATGAAGAAACTCATCATTACACTCGCCTTTCTAGGCATGAGTCAACCGATTTTTGCGCAGCTAGAGCGGAAGCTGGAAAATGAAAATCTACCTGTGGATCTGATTTTCCATGCGCCAAGACATATCAATTTGTTGACGGTTGAGCCTTTGGAGAAAAAGTCTATGCACTTTGCCATCATGCACACCTTTGGCACCTTGGACGGCGGCGCGGAGAACCTTTGGGGCTTGGACAATGGGGCAAATATTCAGTTTAGCTTTGAATTTGGCCTCAGTGAAAAGCTGTCACTTGGATTTGCCAGAAGCAGTCGGGATAAGTTTTACAATCTGTATGGCCGGTACCATTTGCTTGAGCAAACCCAAAATGACAAGATTCCACTATCTGTAAGTGTAGCTGGTGGGATGGGCGCTGTGAGCAATCCTTACCGTTTTTTAGGTCCTTTGGAAAGGCCTGATTTCTCAGATCGCTTGGCCTATTCGGCACAGGTAATGTTGGCGAGGAGATTTTCGCCCAAGATCAGTTTTCAGCTATCTCCGATATTGAGCTATTTTGTCAATCCCTTGGAAATATTTCAGATCGAGGGAGACCAAAACTTGTATCTGGCCTTGGGCATGAGCGGAAAAATCAAAGTTTCTGAGCGTTCCTCGCTCACGCTGCAATACATTCCCAATTTGAATTCAGGCTTGCGAAGCAATTTCGGAATCGGCTGGGATGTGGAAGCAGGTGGGCACGTGTTCCAAATGTACTTTGTGACCTCTCAGGCACTCAACGAACAGTATTTGTTGGCAGGAGGAAATGGGGTGCCGGGAGAGGAGTTTCGCTTAGGCTTTAATGTCAACCGGATTTTTGCTCTCGGGCAGAAAAAGAGGAGTTACTAACTTGACTTTCTCACAAAGGATCGGACCCAAATCCGGTCTTTTTCTTTTTCTTCGGTCAGCACATACTCTGCTTCTAGCCACTTTTCTAAGGCATCTACATCTACTTGTTCTTTGGGGTAGGCATGCTCGTAATAGCGGTAAATCAACACCTGAAGTTGGGGTGGTCGTAGCGTTTTTAGCGAGTCAATTTTTTCGATGCAGATTAGTTTGCTTTGTGCTAAAGTATCCTCATCCAAAAGAGCTCCCTTACTGAAATCAAGGAAATTATTGATAAGAATAACTTCCTGATTTTCTGTAGTTGAAGTGGTTTGTTTTAAGGTTTCGACTAAAGTGGAATATGACTTTAATTGCTTCTGGTAAAAGATGGAATATAGGGCTGGAATCAGCAGAATCACTGCCAAACTAGTCGTGCGATAAGGGAGTTTTTTAGGTAAAAGCAGGAGGAAAAATGCAGCCTGGAAGACAGCCATTTTGAGATCATTTTGCCCAAGACTGATTGCTGCGCCGATGAAAATTAGTGCTAATTGAAGCTTCCTGATTTTCTGATGGTTTTGCCCAACTTCCCAGCCTGTGGCAATCAAAAAAGCCAGAATTGGAACCAGAATAATCAGGTGACGAGGATTGAGGTAGATGGGATTGTAAAACTCCAGCGTTGAACTCATAAACCAAAACCCGATAAACAAGAGGATAAAGGCCAAGCCAAATTCGAGTTTGGGGGAAGTTTTTTCTCGGATTACTTTCCAAACTCCTGAAATCGCCAAAACAAGCCAAAGCCAATAGCTGCGTTCCACAAACGTGAGTATGGGCAAATAAGTCAGGCGTCGAAGCATGGCCCAAAACCCCTTGTCAGCGTAGGTAAATTCTGAGATGTAATGGCCGGAGTTGATGGATGAAATGCGGTAGAAAGGATCTCCGAAGCTGTACCAAAAATATCCCAAGTACAGCAACCCTGCCACGATGCCCAAGCCAAAGAGAAATGAGTAAAACCTAACATTGAGTTGGCTTGACTTGAGATCAAGGAGAAAGAGAATCACCGGAAAAGGAGCCAAAAACACGATGGTTTCTTTGGTTAAAAAGCCGAAAAAGAGGCCTGAGATAAGGCCCAAGGCTGCTAGAAATGGCTTTTCATTTCTGTAAATAGCCGAGAAGGGAACGAGAACTACCCAGAAAACGAGCAAAGCATCTGGATAGACTTTGGTCAAAAAATGGAGAAAATACACTTGGGTGGAAAACCAAATCACCAAAATCCAGGGGTTAACCTTTTCAGGTAGGATTTTGATCAAAAGTCCCAGTGCTCCAACATAGCTGAGTAGCGAAATCAATGAAATCCGGTGTGGCTCAAACCCCAATAGATGACCGATCAAACCTGCCGGCACATACGCTCCCCAGCGGGTAGAGAAGTGGTAGGCGTTGAATTCCATCGTACCCTCCCAAAATTTCTTCCCAGCTAGCAAATAGTAAACATCATCCGAAAAGGTAATTCCGTCAAATCCAATCAGCCAATACAGAAAGAGAAAGCAAGATCCGGCAACGAATGCTAAGGTTTTGGGATTGCTTTTGCTAAAAAGGGAAGCCATGAAGTAAAAATAGGTGAAAAATTGGGGTAAGGATGGAAATTGGTTTTTTCAATTTCCGACAATATGCGTCAATTGAAAGTGATCTTTCAGCTGAACTTTCTACTTTTAGACACTTATCGTCAGCATCTATGGCACAATCAGGACAAATCGAACAGCAAAAAATTCTTCGGGTATTCAAATTGATTAACCTGCTGCAAGGCAACATTGGGAAGCCGGTGCACCGCTTGGCGGAATTGCTGGAAACAGATGAACGTACCATTTACCGGTATTTTAAGCTTCTGGAGGCCTTGGGTTTTGTGGTGGTTAAGGAATTCAGCAAGTACAAAATCCAAGAGCGCCCCGAATATTTGCCAAGTTCATCAACCTACAGCACCTTTTCCTCCGAAGAAAATCTATGGCTTAAAGGTCTGATCGAAAGTCAGGGTAAAGGCAACCTGCTCAAGGACTCGGTCATTCAAAAGCTTCAACTCAAGTCAGAAGTCAAGCAGGGAACCGAGCAACTGTTTAAAGCAAACCTAGGAAGACAAGTGGATTTGATCGGACAAGGTATCGCCGGCAAAAAGCAAATATGGCTGAAGGAATACTATTCCTTGAATAGCGATACAGTTTCGGATCGTTTGGTGGAGCCGGTTGGGTTTACCTCTGATTACGAACAAATCCACGCCTTTGAGGTGGAGAGTAAAACCATGAAGATGTTTAAAATCGAGCGAATCGGGGAGGTGATCTTAGCTTCGGGGTCCTGGAAATTCGAATCCAAACACGAACTCCCGGCGCAGGCACTTTTTGGTTTTACAGGAAAAGGAAAGTATTCCGTCAAGCTAAAACTTAGCAAAAAGGCGTATCAACTGATGCTGGAGGAACACCCGAGTGCGAGGCCATTTATGCAAATCAAAAACAGAAATCAGTTTTATTTCCAAGGCGAAGTCCCTCAATTACCCGGATTGGCAAGGTTTATCTTGGGTCTTCCTGGTGAGGTGAAAGTTGAGGAAGGAGAGGAAATGAAGGCTTATTTGAGAGACCAGATGGAGAAAAGCAGTTTTTGAAATAAACAAAAGCCAACCAACAGGACTCAGTTAGAATATTTTGAAAATACCATACCCAGAAACAAAAAGTATGGCAAGCGTACTAATCCAAAACATCATCCGGAAAAAAAGTCCACTGAAAAGCCCTAATGGCCGATTTTTTCTGTAAAAGCTGATTCCTCCAAAAACTACTATCAGAAGCATCACAGAACCTATTACTCCACCAGCTAAAACCATAAATCCCGGTTCTTTTAAGAATAAAAAGATAAGTACCCAACAAATCGGAAAGGCAACAGAGAGCATCTTAATTGTTCTTGACCAAGATTCAGGGCTGTTTGAAATCCAACCTAGTTGTCTGAAAATGTCAGGAAAAAGCCTTGTCCAATAAGCTAGCGTGGCAAATACACTGGAGTAGAGCGCAAAAAAACCTCCAACCAAATACGCAAAGCGGGCTCCAGGCCCAAGTGCTTCTGTGTATATTTTTGCTAGGCTGCTTATTAAGTCAGTCCCATCGGGAATTACTTCTTTGCCATATAGAATAGATGCTCCCAAAAGGTAAAATGCAGCGGTCACCAAGGTGTAAATCACCATTGCCACAAGGGCATCCAAATACATGATTCCAATCCATCCTTTCGCGCGTGTTTGCCATTCTGTCGAGCCATCATTCGGGCCAACATAGGAAGCGTATCCTTTTTCTTGACACCAATAGGTGTAGGCGATGATTTCATCACTGGCTACACCTGTAATTCCAAATGCTCCAATCGCTACAAAAATTAATTCTGAAGGAAGTTGGAAGGTGAGGCCCGAAACCACTTGCCCCCATGTAATTCCAAATGGGGTGAAAAAAAGTGAAATCAGAGAAGCCAAGGTGAGTATAGTAAATCCAAAGACTAATAGGGTAGATGTCTTTTCGATGATTGAATAGTAGTTTTTGAGAAAAAATAGGATCAAGGTCAAACCAAGAAAAATAACAATCCAAGTCAATGAAAGATCTGGAAACATCAAATGAATGGTGATGGCGGCACCACCGAGCATGCCACCAAGCTGTAAAATTTTCACAAGAGTCAACAAAAGTATCCCCCAAATAGACCAATGACCTTTTTTAATCTTGGGGCCGATGAGTTCATTAAATTCAGCCATTAAAGGTTTCCCAGTGATAATGGCGTTTTTACCGTATTCCAGTTGAATGGCAACTTTGATGAGACAGCTCACCAGGATCACCCAAAAAGTGATGAATCCACCTTTTGCTCCGAGAATAGTGGTAGCAATTAATTCACCTGAACCAACGATAGAGGCTGATAGAATAAATCCAGGCCCTAAAAATTTGAGCTTTGCGAAGAATGTGGTAGGGGGATTTAGGATTAAAACTTGACCTTTGGATTCTTCCATTTGGGATGATAGTAAAAAAGTGACTCAGGGCAGAATAATCAGCCCATGAATCACTTTCTGAAGATTGACAAATGCTTAACCGCCAATAATTTCTTTAAGCTTACCGACCATTCCATCCCAAATTGGCGAGAGTTCTTCCTCTTCATATTCATTGGAATAATCGATGACCTTTAAGAATAGAGACTGGGTCAATTCATTTTCTTCAAGCTTAAATTCAATAAATGAATGGTCGGAATTTTCTGGATTCTTTGGATCAAAAAACTCAAATTTTACATGAGCATTTGATCTCAGAATGACAAGCTTGGCGAAATGGTCCTCATTGTCAAAATTGAATATATAATTCTTGTCTTCATCGATTCTTACCTCATCTGCAAACCACTCCTCCAATCCACTTGCAGTACTCAGGTAATTGAAAACAATCTTCTTGGAAGCATTTATTTGATAATCAGCAACAAACTTATTTTTGACCATGATAAGGCGATTTAGGAGTGAAATTTTCACACATTTTATTAAAACTGAACTTGGATTTAAAAGGACAAGACATCATATTTGCATTCCCATTTGGGGAGGGTGTTTAAACCCTGATTTCAGAAGGAAATCGACTCCAAATTGTGTTGGTTTGTGCTTTAATATAGACATTAATTAGACAAATCAATACGAGAAAAATGTTTAAAACTTCATGGCGAGGTAGCTCAGTTGGTTAGAGCGCAGGATTCATAACCCTGAGGTCACGGGTTCAACTCCCGTCCTCGCTACAAAGGCTTTCAGTAATGAAAGCCTTTTCTTTTTTAATTAGATTCCAAAATTTTTCAGTTTCCAAAAATCATGAAGCACCAGAATAAAGTCAGACACCGTCCTAAATTTTGAACTTGGTTCGCTGAAAATCGTTTTCTTTGCCGAGCAAGTTTTCGCTAATGAAAAAACTGGATAAGCTTATTTTAGGGTCATTTATTGGACCTTTTATCTTGACCTTTTTGGTGGTAGATTTCATCCTACTCATTGTCAATATGCTTAAGTATTTTGACGAGATTTTTGGAAAAGGTCTTAGCTTTTGGATTTATGCGGAATTAATAGGCTATTTCGTAATCAGTATTTCTCCGATGGCTCTTCCTCTCGCTGTATTACTTTCTAGCTTGATGACCTTTGGGAATTTGGGAGAGCATTTTGAACTGACAGCCATTAAAAGTAGCGGAGTTTCGTTGACACGTGCCCTTCGCCCAATAGGTATTTTTTCCATCGTTTTGACGGTATTGGCTTTTTTGTCCAACAATTACCTTGTGCCTAAGGTAAACCTGAAGACGTTTAGCTTATTGTATGACATCCGGATGAAAACTCCAGCTTTGGATATTAAAGAGGGAGTCTTTTATGATGGTATTCCTCATTATAGTATTAAAGTAAATCGGAAGCTGGATGATGTCAGGTTACAGGATATTATAATTTATAATCACTCCGATGGACAAGGGAATATAAATGTGACCTTGGCGGATTCGGGTAGGATGGAGACGTTTAATAATGACACCTACATGAAGTTGACGCTTTATAAAGGTCAAAATTACAAGGAAGCAAGATCCACCAGAGGGATTTCTGAGGCCCCTGTAGAGTTCTCGCGAACGGAGTTTGAAGAAAATGTCATGGTCTTTGATCTGTCAGCTTTCCAGCTCAGCAGAACTCCTGAAGATCAATGGTCTACCAACCGTGCCATCAAGCGAATCGATGAAATCAAAGAGGGACTTGATTCAATCAATTTTATCATCAATGATCTCAAATTCCAGAATTATACCAGCGCTGCCAGTATTTATCCATTTTTTACCAGAAACAGGGAATTGACACCTTCTAAAGAGATCCTTGAACTGAAGGCTGAATATGATACCCTTCGGAAAATAAAAATCGAGCGAGAAAAATTAATGAACGACAGTATTGATGCGATTCGAAGACAAGATTCTTTGAGCAAGTTGAACGCTCAGAAACCTGATAGTGTCACTAAAGTTGAGATTTCCTCTGAGGCTGTTGCCCCTGCCTCAGACTCACTTTTCAAAAGAAAATTGGCTGTGAAAAGAAACCAAGACTTGGATACGAGCAGTCTGAAGCCTGAAATAATCACGACTATCGATACTATGGGGCTGCCAGTGATCAATAAAAAGATAAGAACTGAACCTCTTACAGAAAGAGAGAGAGAAATTTTGGATTCTGTCATCTATGACCGGGGATACATTACCAATGCAATTACTATGGCATTGAATAATTCAAGGAATCTTAAGAATACGTTTAATATCAAGATGAGCAACTATGATGGTTATCTGAGGGAATACAGGAGATACGAAATCGCATGGTATCAGAAATACAGTCAGGCCATCGCATGCTTTATGATGTTTTTGATTGGTGCACCATTAGGTTCGATTATCAAGAAAGGAGGTCTTGGGTTACCGGTTTTGATATCGATCCTATTCTTTATTTTATTCTACATGCTGACAATTACCGGTGAGAAATGGGCTAAAGAAGGGGTTACTGATTCCTTGTTTGGGACCATATTTTCCAATCTATGCTTATTGCCTTTTGGTCTGTTTTTCTTAAGGCAGGCTAGAAGAGATGCCAGATTATTTGAAGCGGATTTCTATACAGGTCTTTGGAAGAAAGTCAAGCAAATTATTCCAGTCAAAAAAGCAATTTGAGGCCTCTATTTTATTATTGAATTTAAAACAATACCTTTGTAGCTGTTTTATTAAATTTAGCTAAACATGTATTTAACATCAGAGAAAAAACAAGAGTTGTTTAAAAATCATGGACGGTTAAAATCTGCTACTGATACAGGTTCTCCTGAATCACAGATTGCCCTCTTTTCACACAGAATCCAGCATTTGACTCAGCACTTGAAGTCAAATAAGAAAGATCACTCCTCTAGACTTGGTTTGATGAAGCTGGTAGGTAAAAGAAGAAGTCTCCTAGACTACCTCCATAAAAGAGATATCGAGCGCTACAGAGCAATTATTGCCGAGCTCGGAATCAGAAAATAATCCTTTCAGTAAGGTTCTCTTGGTTGAGAACCTTACTTTTTTCTTTTTAACCGATGAACCAGACTTTTTATTACTAAGACGCTTTAATTCTAACACGTATTTATGTTACCAAATTTGATCACCAAATCCATCACCCTTCAGGATGGTAGAGAAATTATCATTGAGACCGGGGCTTTAGCCAAACAAGCAGACGGTGCAGTAGTAGTGCGAATGGGAAAAGCAATGCTGTTGGCTACAGTAGTTGCAAAGAAAGACGCCTTGGATGGCGTGGACTTTTTACCTTTATCAGTAGATTATCAAGAGAAATTTGCCGCTTCAGGAAAGATTCCAGGCGGATTTTTGAAAAGAGAAGGTAAGCTTTCTGATTACGAAGTATTGATCAGTAGACTTGTAGATCGCGCCATCAGACCTATTTTTCCAGATGATTACCATGCGGATACTCAGGTGGCCATCACCTTGATGTCTTATGATGAGGAGGTATTACCGGATGCACTTGCTGGTCTTGCTGCTTCAGCTGCTTTGGCAGTTTCGGATATTCCATTCAATGGTCCAATTTCTGAAGTACGAGTAGCAAAAATCGATGGTCAACTTGTAATCAACCCAACACCTTCTGCATTAGCCAAGGCTTCCCTTGAGTTTATTGTAGCTGGATCATTGGAGTATATCTTGATGGTAGAAGGTGAAGCTTCTGAAATTCAGGAAGATGAAATGGTTGAGGCTCTTCAATTTGCTCACGAAGAGATCAAGCGTCATTGCTTGGCTCAAATGGAGTTGACCAAGCTGGTTGGCAAAGAGCAAAAAAGAGAATATTGTCATGAAAAATCTGACGCAGCTCTTTATGATAAAATGAGAGCTGAGCTCTACGGTAGACTTTTTGAAGCGGTTAGAAGACAGATTGCCAACAAATCTGAAAGGTCAGCTATCGTAAAAGAAATTAAAGATTCATTCGTAGCAAGTTTGGAAGAAAATCACGGATTTGAGACTAGTTTAATTGGTCCATATTTCCACAAGATCCATAAAGAGGCTGCAAGAAATTTGACTCTTGAAACCAAAAAGAGATTAGACGGAAGAAATCTAGATGAAATCAGACCAATCTGGTCTGTGGTGGATTATTTGCCATCTGCCCATGGTTCGGCTGTCTTCACTAGAGGAGAAACGCAGTCCGTGACTACCTGTACCTTAGGTACAAAGATGGACGAGCAAATGATCGACGGTGCGGTCATTTCAGGATACAATAAGTTTTACTTGCATTACAACTTCCCAGGATTCTCTACAGGTGAGGTAAAGCCAAACCGTGGACCTGGAAGAAGAGAAGTAGGTCATGGTAATCTTGCTATGAGAGCACTTAAGAAAGTGTTGCCTCCTGAAAACGAAAATCCTTATACAATCCGAATTGTATCTGATATCCTAGAATCCAACGGTTCATCTTCCATGGCAACAGTTTGTGCAGGTTCATTGGCCTTGATGGATGCAGGTATACAGATCAAAGCCCCTGTGACAGGTATCGCGATGGGTATGATTTCGGATGCTAAAACCGGAAAGTATGCCATACTCTCTGACATTCTAGGAGATGAGGATCACCTTGGTGACATGGACTTCAAGGTGACTGGTACCGAAAAAGGTATCACAGCTTGTCAAATGGATTTGAAAGTAGAAGGTCTTGACTATTCTGTTTTGAAAGAAGCGCTTTATCAGGCAAAAGAAGGTAGACTTCATATCCTTAGAGAAATTTCTAAAACGCTTCCTGCTCCTAAAGCTGATCTCAAACCTCATACTCCACGCTCATTTATGATGTGGATTCCTAAGGAATTGATCGGTGCAGTAATTGGACCAGGTGGTAAGGTAATCCAAGAGATGCAGAAGGATACTCAAACCACGATTGTAATCGAAGAGATTGATAATCAGGGCAAGATCAACATCTTCTCGGCAAATCAAGCCAATATGGATGCTGCAATCAGAAGAGTAAAAGCTATCGTAGCGCAGCCAGAAATCGGGGAGACTTACACTGGAAAAGTTAAAAATATTCAGCCTTTTGGTGCATTTGTGGAATTTATGCCAGGTAAGGATGGTTTACTTCATATCTCTGAAATCAAGTGGGAAAGACTTGAGAGTATGGAAGGTGTGCTCGAACCGGGAGAAGAAATCATGGTCAAACTAATTGACGTAGACAAAAAAACCGGGAAATTCAAATTGTCTAGAAAGGTCTTGTTGCCTAAGCCTGAAAAACCAGAGCAAAAAGGTTAAGCCTGAAAGAACAATTACCTATCTTATCGAATAAATTTTCAATTATAAAATAGTTAATCCTGAATGAGGCAGCTAAAAATTAGCAAGCAGATTACCAACAGAGAGTCACAATCCCTTGATAAATACCTTCAGGAGATTGGTAAAGTCGATCTGTTGACAGCTGACGAAGAGGTAGTATTGGCCAAAAGAATCCGTGAAGGAGATCAACTTGCGCTGGAAAAATTGACAAAAGCCAATCTTCGATTTGTGGTTTCTGTAGCCAAGCAATATCAAAACCAAGGACTTTCATTGGGCGACTTGATCAACGAGGGAAACCTAGGTTTGATTAAGGCAGCGCAACGTTTTGATGAGACTAGAGGCTTTAAATTTATTTCCTATGCCGTTTGGTGGATCAGACAGTCTATTTTGCAAGCACTAGCTGAGCAATCCAGGATTGTAAGACTTCCTTTGAACAGAGTAGGATCATTGAATAAAATCTCTAAAACTTTCAGTGAGCTGGAGCAAAAGTTTGAGCGTGAACCATCTCCTGAAGAATTGGCTGAAGTACTGGAAGTAACTGCTTCTGAAGTAGTAGACACCATGAAGATTTCGGGTAGACACGTATCTATGGATGCTCCATTTGTTCAAGGTGAAGAAAACAGCCTTTTGGACGTTTTGGAAAATGACGGAGACGAAAAACCAGACGATGGTTTGATGAATGACTCCTTGAGGAAAGAAGTTCAAAGAGCGCTTTCTACCTTAACACAAAGAGAAGCAGACGTCATTACGCTCTATTTTGGTTTGAACGGAGAACACGCCATGACTCTAGAAGAGATCGGTGAGAAGTTTAACCTTACCAGAGAGCGAGTGAGACAGATTAAAGAGAAAGCAATTAGAAGATTGAGGCATACTTCGAGAAGCAAAACCCTCAAACCTTATTTGGGATAAAATTCAAAAGGGGGCTCTGGCCCCCTTTTTCATTCCCGACTTAAGCAATGTTTATAGTGCTGATTTTAAAGTAACAAGGCTCACTTTAGGGAATTTTAACTTTTCCCAGTTTTGTTGCTAGGTAGTAAATCATAAAATTTAACCGATTAAAGGTACAATGAGCCAAGAAATTGAAAAGGTAAAGGTTCTGATTATTGGATCTGGCCCAGCAGGGTACACAGCTGCGATCTATGCAGCTAGAGCAGGTATGAAGCCCGTTTTATATACAGGCGGACAGCCTGGAGGTCAACTAACCATTACCACAGACGTGGAAAATTATCCAGGATATCCTAATGGAATCATGGGCCCTGAAATGATGGAGGATTTCAGAAAACAAGCTGAAAGATTCGGAACAGACATTAGATACGGCTTAGTAACTCAAGTTGACTTCACATCAAGACCACACAAGATTACAGTTGATGATCAGGTAAAAATCGAGTCAGAGACAGTAATCATTAGTACCGGTGCTTCAGCCAAATGGCTAGGACTTGAAAGCGAAACCAGACTAAATGGTAGAGGAGTTTCTGCTTGTGCTGTTTGTGATGGATTCTTTTTTAGAGGACAGGAAGTTGCCATCGTCGGAGCTGGTGATACAGCATGTGAAGAGGCTTCCTATCTCGCTAATATTTGTTCCAAAGTGTACATGATTGTCAGAAGAGATGAGATGCGTGCATCTCAAATCATGCAGAATCGTGTAAAAAACAATCCTAAGATCGAGATTCTATGGAACTCTGAAACCGAAGAGATTCTTGGTGAAGAAGAAGTGACTGGAGTGAAAGTTTTGAATAATAAAACCGGTGAAATTAGAGAAATCGGAATTTCTGGCTTCTTTGTTGCTATTGGACACCAACCAAACACTGAGATATTCAGAAACTTTATCGACATGGATGAAGCTGGGTATATCAAAACAATCCCTGGTACCACCAAAACAAATGTTGAAGGTGTATTTGCTTGTGGCGATGCGCAGGATAACGTGTATAGACAAGCGGTAACCGCTGCAGGTACAGGATGTATGGCTGCATTGGACGCTGAGCGTTTTCTTGCAGCACATGAATTACATTAAAAACAATTAATGAGGAGTTTAATTCTTAAGTCAATATTGGGATTTATCTTGAGCATTGGTCTTTTTCAGGCCAATGCTCAAGTTTTTCCTAAGATTATCAAAAAAAATCCCGGTAATCCTGCGCAATCGCAGGAAAGGAGGAATATTGAACTTAGAGAATTTGACCAAGCGGGTTATTTGAGAACGATCTCAACTCAGACAGATTCATTACTTTTTCAAAACTCAGTGGATTTGGCAAGAATCAGGTCCATCATCAGCGAGGATCCTTTTTCTTTAAACTGGGCACCTACCAATCAGCTCATACAGATCTCTGAACAAATTCAAATTGATAGCATCTGGGTTACTGCCTACGAATACTACTCCAATTGGGATAGCAGAAAAGTAGATATATATAATTTTCAAGTCAAAGATTTACAAGATAGCGTCACATTAAAGCTTTATGATGAAAAAATTGGCGAGCATTGGAAAATGCCGCTTGATGTGATCAAGATTACTTCCATTTATGGACCAAGATGGGGAAGAGGACATTATGGTACAGACCTAGACTTGGAGACTGGAGATCCTGTATATTCAGGATTTGACGGTATTGTTAGAGTCAAATCTTATGATCGATATGGTTGGGGTTATTATGTTTTGGTCAGACATAAAAACGGCCTAGAATCACTTTATGGCCACCTTTCCAAGCAACTTGTAGAAGTGGGTCAAGAACTTAAAGCAGGCGATCTTTTGGGAAAAGGAGGAAGTACTGGTAGAAGTACAGGATCGCATTTACATTATGAATTGAGATATAGAGGACTGCCATTTGATCCTCAAAAGGTTTATGATTTTCCAAATCTTGCTATCAAATATCAAAATCTGACGATATCGAAATCCTTGTTTGACCAAGTCGCACAGGCTCGGGCAGCGGCCTATCATCGTGTGAGGAGAGGGGATAATCTAGGCTCGATAGCTAGAAGGTATGGTGTATCTGTTTCGCAGATTACCAGGCTTAATGGCATTTCTACAAGAACTATCCTGAAAATCGGACGAAATCTAAGAGTAAAATAAGGACATCCACCATGAATAAACTAGATATTTTAGTCATTGCAGCACATCCTGACGATGCGGAACTTGGATGTTCAGGTACGATCGCAGCTCATATTGCCAAAGGATTCAAGGTTGGCATAGTGGATTTGACTCATGGGGAAATGGGAACCAGAGGAACTCCCGAGATTAGGCTCCAGGAAGCAGAAGAAGCAGGCCGAATATTGGGGCTTTCTGCAAGAGAAAATTTAGGATTCAAAGACATCTATTTCAAAGATGATGAGGCGCATCAGCTTGAATTAATCAAAGTCATCAGAAAATACCAGCCAGAAATTGTCCTAGCCAATGCAATTACCGACAGGCACCCTGACCATGGGAAGGGAGCTTCTTTGGCATCAAATGCCTGCTTCATGAGTGGTCTAAGAAAGATCGAAACTGAGTTGGATGGAGAACTTCAAAAAGCTTGGCGACCGAAATTTGTTTACCACTACATCCAAAACAACTACATTCAGCCCGATTTTATCGTTGACATTTCAGCTCATTGGGATATCAAAGTGGCCAGTATCATGGCTTTCAAATCTCAGTTTTACGATCCTTCAAGTCAAGAGCCTGCAAGCTTCATATCATCGCCTGAGTTTCTTCCTTTTATAGAATCCAGATCCCGTGAATTCGGTCATCGGATCATGGTTAAATACGGGGAAGGATTTACCGTTGAGCGATTTATAGGTGTTGATAATCTTTTTGACCTTAAATAGTCAAGGGGCAAGTCTTACGATTTTCCAACCTCCGCTAGATTCTTTGGTATAACTGATCCTGTCGTGTAATCGGCTAGGTCTTCCCTGCCAAAATTCAATTCGATGGGGGATAAGTCTACATCCTCCCCAGTGAGGAGGCCTTACCATGGTGGATGGGGTAAATTTTTCTTCTAAGGCATGTTGATTTTTTTCAATTACCTCTCTACCGGCAATCTCTTTGCTTTGAGGAGAAGCCCAAGCGCCAATTTGTGATCCGTATGGTCTTGAGAAAAAATATTCATCAGATTCCTTTTCACTAATTTTGGAAACCTCACCTCTTATCCTCACTTGACGCTCAATCTCCGCCCACAAAAATGTTAGCGAAGCCTTTGGATTAGCATTTAGTTCAATTCCTTTTTCACTTTCATAGTTGGTAAAGAAAACAAATCCATGGTCCAATTCTTTGAGCAAAACAATCCTGCCATTCGGAAAGCCATCCAAGCCTAGGGTTGAAAGACACATTGCATTGACTTCCAACGCTTCTGCATCGATTGCTTCCTCCATCCAAAGCTTAAATTGACGAATAGGATCGATGCTCACATCACTTATTTCCAGGGACTTTAAGGTGTAATCCTTACGAATGTCTGCTAATCTCATTGGATAGGGTCGATTTTCTGATAGTGATACGAAGCTACTATTGACATTGCATTTTTGAAATTTAAACTTAACTTTTTCTATCGATTCTTAATTAGCATGAATTACGACCCAAACAAAATCCCAATTGCGGGTAATCTTTTAATCTCAGAACCTTTTTTGCAGGATGAAAACTTCATGCGATCTGTCGTTTTGCTCTGCGAGCATAATTCAGAGGGGAGTTTTGGTTTGGTATTGAATAAACCTTCCATTCTTCACCTCAGCGAATTGGTTGAGGAGCTATCTTTTATAGAAAGTGAAGTCTATATAGGTGGTCCTGTAGAGCAAAACACCCTACATTTTATCTATTTTGGCTCGAAGGAACTGGAAGGAAGCATTCAGGTGGGGGATAACCTATGGTGGGGAGGAGATTTTAATTCTTTGGTGGAAAAATTGAAGCTAAACCTCATTTCACCCCAATCCATTCGATTTTTTCTGGGGTATAGCGGATGGTCATCTGGTCAACTTTCCGATGAATTGGCAGAGAATACCTGGATCATCTGCTCTGAAAAAATCAATTCTCAAATCCTGGAAAATACCCCAGAGGAACTCTGGAAAATACTTCTTAAAAACATGGGAGGGGAATTTAAGGTTATTGCAAATTATCCCCTTGACCCAAGATTAAATTAGGCAAAATGCCTACATTTGCCCATATTGCCTTGAAATAGTATCGATTTTATGACCGAGAAAAGTAACGAATTGTCCGAGCAGGACAAGGTGACCCAAGCTTCTGAAACAGAAGCAACAGGTATTGAGAATACAGCAGAAAGCGCTGAATCTTCTGTAGAACAAGCAGAAATTTCAATACCTGAATCCACAGATCAGCAAGATCCGACAGATCAGGTTTCTGAACCTGCTGCAGAAGTTGAACCCGTCTCAGAAGAGGTAGTATCAGCCTCCGCTGAAGCATCTGTTGAGGAGACAGAGGAATCAGTAGAGGAGGAGGATGATCATACTCCTGAAGACCTATCTGGTTTGACGAAGAGCCAACTTCTTCATTTGCTAAAGGATAAGCTGCAGCATGGTGTATCTCTCAAACTCGATAAACTCGCTCATGAAATCAAAGCGGCGTTTGATGACTTGGTGGCCAAGGACACAGAAGCTGCACTTCAAAAATTCAAGTTTGAGGGAGGTGCTGAGGATGATTTTCAATATCGTTTTCAAGAAGAAGAACGAGAGTTCAACAAACTTTTCAATGACTTCCGTCATCAGCTCAATTCCTTAAGAAAAGAAGCCGAAAAGCAAAAGGAGCGTAACCTTCAACTAAAAACCGAACTCCTCAATAAATTGAGAGATTTGGTGGATGGAGAAGAGACCACCCTAAGCATGGGAGCTATCAAGGCTATTCAGGAAGAATGGAAATCTCTAGGCCCAGTACCCGCTGCGCAAAGTAGAAACCTTTGGGCAAGCTTCAATGCTTTGATGGATCGTTTCTATGACAATAGAAGTATCTACTTTGAGCTCAAAGAACTTGACCGCAAGAAAAATCTGGAAAGCAAGCTTGAGCTTTGTGACAAAGCCGATGCATTGAAAGAAGTAAAAGACCTCAAAGAAGCCATCAAACAATTGAATGAACTTCATGAGGAATTTAAGCACATTGGCCCAGTGCCAAGAGACGAGCAGGAAAATCTCTGGCAGCGATTCAAAGCAGCATCCGATGCGGTTTACGACAGAAGAAAGGAATTCTTTGAAGGTCAAAAAGAAGTTTTCAAAAAGAACCTGGCTGAAAAAGAAGCCCTAATCGGACTTTTGGCTCCTTTTGGAGACTTTAAAGCAGATCGAATAAAAGACTGGAATTCTAAAACCAAGGAAATTCTAGATATTCAAAAGGCCTGGGAGAAAATTGGTCCCGTGCCAAAAGAATCTGGAAAAGATGTGAATAAAGCTTTCTGGGCTTCATTCAAGCAGTTTTTCCACCACAAAAACATGTTCTTCAAAGAACTGGATGAAATCCGGGCTACCAACCAGAAAAAGGCAGAAGAGCTAATTGCTCAGGCTGAAGCTTTGATGGAAAATACCGATTGGCAAAGTACAGCCAATCAGCTGGTGAAGCTACAGCAGGACTGGAAGAAACTCGGCCCTACACCGGAGAAAAACCGTGACGCGCTTTATAAGAAATTCAAAACTGCCTGTGACTCCTTCTTCGAAAATAGAAGATCATCCACCAAGCAGGCCAATAATGAGTTTGACGCCAACCTCAAATTGAAGCAAGACCTTATTGCAAGCATTAAAACTGCAGCAACAGGAGATAGTTTGAATGAAGAGGAATTGAGTGGATTTGTGACCGAATTCAATGAGATTGGATTTGTGCCTCGCAAAAACATGAAGGAGATTCAAAACCAATTCAAAGAGGCAGTAGATGTCTATTTGGAAAAACTTGATCCGTCTGGTACCGGAAGAGAAGACTTCCTCTTCAGACTCAATTTGAACAGAATCCAGTCTGATCCAAATGCCATCAAGACGCTCAACAAAAAAGAGCACGGCATTCGTAAGCAAATTACAGACTTGGAAAACAGCATTTCCTTGTGGAAAAACAATCTTGAATTCTTTGCAGCTTCCAAAACTGCAGACAAATTGAGAGATCAGTTTGATGTGAAGATTCAGAAAGCAGAAGAGGAGATCGATAAGCTGAAGAAGAAGCTTACCATCTTGAAGGAATTCTAAATTTTTCCGGCTCAAAATCTGAGAGATAGCGTTTTTTATGAAATTTCTCAGGTTTTGGGTTTGGAGTAAAAGAGAGTAAGCCTATATTTGCACCACCTAAACGGGGAACGCCTCTTTAGCTCAGCTGGTAGAGCAACTGACTTGTAATCAGTAGGTCGCTGGTTCGATCCCGGCAAGGGGCTCTTGATTATCAGGCACTTACGTTAACTCGTAAGTGCTTTTTTATTTTCAATACATACAGAATACATACAATTTGATGGATATGGAATTTAGCTTATCTGCTGACTTTCAAAATAAATCAAAAAAAAACCACTTCATTGCTGAAGTGGCTTTTCAAGGAAAACACCAATCGCTTTACGCAACTGTTACAGAGCCTAAATAAACGCTGTTGGCGACTTTAGTTCCGTCTTCTGACACAAAACCTAAGAAGACTTCAACGTCTTCTCCTGAGTACTCAGAAGGCACTGGAATGGTCGCTGATCCGGCAGACCTTGCTGGTCCCGCAGTGGTGAACACTGCTTCCCCTCGGGTAGTGTTCAAAAGAACAATCAGAGCTTTGTCTGTCGCTCTTGCACTTCCACTATCGGAGTTGTCTGTCCAGGTTGCTTCTACGTTTCCAGCAGTTGGAGAAGTGGCTGCACCGTTGGCTACACCTGTCAAGTTTCCACGAGAAACCAATGCACTTGCATAGTCAATCATGAAGGTTGGATAAGCTCCGGTAACTGCATTGTTCAGGTTGTAAGACATGGCCGCATTGAATTGGGTCATACGGTTTGCATACAACTTGAAACCGACTCTCAGGAAATCTGTCATTGGTTGCAAGAACCGCAAGACAGTTGAGAATTTCGAACGCTGGTCAACCTGACCTTCAGTTCTTGGATTCGCTACACTGGAAGGTTTGATGCGCAGGTAATCGATGCCCTTCCAAGTTCCACCGATTACATTCCCGACCTGTCCTGAGACACCACCGAGAATACCTTGATTAATTTTTCCCATCTCTTTACGATTTTTTAGGGGTTAAACATTTGCTTGGACTTGACACGGACTTACCATGGATTTGCCCTTCGCCAACTAAATTACTTCAAGAATTAGGCAGTAGTTCTCTCTTGGTTGCTGTTGCGTTTGTGTGCTTTATTTTGCTTTTGTTATCCTGTTCTTTTGGCAGGGCAGGAAGTTACCCTGCACCTGTTTCTTTCATCATGTCATAAAATATGGCTTGTCTGGCAGTATCAATCATCTTTAGTGTGACCTTGATTTTTTGCTCGTTGGTATCGAGTAGTTGAAGGGCGTGAATTGCCTTTTGAAATGCCTGTGCTTTGCAGCTTGCTTTGATAGAGCTTTCCCGGATCAGCTTTCGGATTTCATCAATAGTCACAAATGGAATCACGGAGCCTTTCAGGAGATAGTGAAAGGATTTTGACCTCCACAACCCAAAGCATAGCCAAAAGAGAAATTCCCTGTCCTCTTGGTTGTCGGTGATGCAAACAAAGCAATTTGGGCAAGCGTTGTTGAGGGGTTTTCCGCTATTCAATCCTTTATTCAGGATAAAGAAGTGCGGCTGTTGGTAGCTGCTTTCCAGTCGGTGTGTTTTGATACGAAACGATTTCATACAGTGAGCCATTAAAGTTTTGCTCGCTGCGCTTCGCATATATTTTTTCAAAAGAGAAAAGAAAAAAGGGAAAAAAAGAAAAGAGAAAGCTGTCTTTCAGGCGGGTGAGGCTCGGCTGTCAAGGTTTTTGGAAAAAATACTACCCGAAGGGTGGAGATTTTTTTCAAAACCCGTAGGGCTTGACCTTGACTGTCCGAAAGTGCGGTGGGCATGTGCGAACCCGCCTATCTTTGCTTTTCTCTTTTTAAAATTTTCCCTTAACGAGTAAAAAAAAGAGCCCCCTAAAAAGGAAGCTCTGAAAGGCACAACTCGAACCAAAAGACACGCAGCGTATAATCTGTGATGCCACAACGCTGAATGCCTGCATGAAACGGAAGACCTGAGGTGCGAACGCCCGCCAACAACCACCGGCTGCCGAAACGGACTCTGAATAATAACTTAAACATAATGCCCTCGCTCTACAGGACGGTGCGATTGCAGCAAGGGCTGTGGGAAAAAAATACTACCCGTAGGGTGGAGATTTTTTTCCCTAACAGGCGAAGCGAACCCTTGCAGCTCTCGCATCCGCACGCCTGTAACTTTGCTTTATGTTTGAGTTATTTATTGTCTGATTTACCGACAGCATGAACTGTTACCACCTTCTTGGATTGGTGGGCATGCCACTGTACCATAAGAGCAGTAAACGCAACAATCACCTTGTAACGGTTTAAGTATCTCCTTACAATTTTCGCACTCATAGAAATACTGACACGCATCTGTAGGCATGGTTTCTTCTTTCTCATGTCCACATTTAGGACAAGTAATTGTTGATTTAAGGACTACTTCACTCATTTTGATTTGTTTACCGATTCTACTTTGTAACCTGTTTTGTTAACAGCTGATTTTACTTGCTCAATGTCTGTTTTAGATTCATCAAACGTTACCACTGCATTTGCTTTTTCATAAGAAACCTCTAATCCTAAAATACCAGGAAGCTTACCAATTTCAAGTTTTACATGTTCTTCGCATCCCGTACAGGTCATTCCAACAATATTGATTTCGTAGGTTGATTCGAAATTGACATTTTCTGATTCTGATAGTTTGGTTTTGGGGTAAAAAGTATCTGAGTAATAAGGGAATGCAAGCATGATCGCTGCAAATACCGTCACTATACCAAGGAATTTCTTTGACTGCCAAAAAGAGGGCTTTTCTTCATCACAAACGCAGGCAATTTCTTCCTCCGTTCTTGGCCTCAATTTCTGATACCATGCAAATGCTAAAACGACTACTGTTATTCCAATCAACCAAGGGCGAAAAGGTTCTAACCAAGAAAATGTTGCAGCTACTCCACTTGAACCTGCAAGTAGTGCCAACACTGGTGTAATGCAACAAAGTGATGCACTAATAGCCGTCAATACGCTTGTAATTACTAATGAGCTTGATTTCTTGTTCGTCATATTGTTGATTCTTTTTCTGATGTTAATAGCTCCAATATTGGATTTAGAATGAGGTTGTTGGATTCGGAAATAGAGTAGAATATTGTTTGACCTACTTTGTTTGTTTCAACCAGCCCTGCATCTTTGAGCTTTCTCAAATGCTGAGAAATTGCAGGAACTGTCATATCCAGAATATCGCTAAGATCACATGGACACATTTTGGATTCCTTGTCCAATAGAAACAGAATTTTTAGGCGCACTTCATTACCAGCAAGGTTGAGTGCCCTTGCTATTCGGATTACTTCATCATCTACTGTTTCAATGGCTGTCTTACACTGTTTGATCTGTTGTTCATCAGCATAAACCCTAATACAAGTTTTCGTCATATAGAATCGTATTTAAGAGATTACTTAAATAAATACAAAGAAAGGAAAAGGAGTTTAATATTTAAGCAAATACTTAAATATATCAATCAGAGATAAGCTTCATTACGATAGGTGTGTGAACGCAGGTAAACCAAGGCGAAGCCATTTCTGCGAGCCGCCTGCGAGCGGAGCAAGGGTGGTGGCTGCAAAAGCCCGAAGAATGAGGGCGGCAGACGCCTACCGTTTACGGCAGGGCTGGCGTGATTTTTTGCTTTAGGGTCGGGAAAGGCAAGGGTAGCGATTGAACGGAACGGAACGATTTGTTGGGTGGAATGAAGCAATTACTGGCTGTTATTAGTGTTGGAGTATTTGACATCTTAATCAATCCACCAAATACTAACTGAAGGCATAACAGACGGATTGCGAAATGGAACTGTGTCGGCTCGTGAAGTGAAGAGAATGAGCTACTCTTGTGTGGGGTGCTGAAAGTGGCTGAATGAAAGGAAAGAGGAACGAGAGACTGAAATGAAGCTACTGTAGGCACTGGATTAACTGCAAAAATCATGACAGCCCGATCAGCCCGCAGCGACCCGCAGGCGAGCAAAAACACATGCAGCGACAGACCCCCAATTTTATTCTTCTGTGAGTACAGCGAACACCTTATTGGGGTTTGGGGGGATGAAGTAGCTGCAAGTGAGGATTGAGAGTAGTGTGTGTAGCAAAACAAGTGAACGGCAGGTGGTGAGCACCTACTGGAGCACAAACCACCTGGTAAGTGAACGGTATATGCAAGGGCGACCACCGATAAAAATCGGCATAAACTCCGGGAGTGCATTTTACCCTTGGAGATATGTTTTTGCGGAACAAAACGGAACGATTGACGAACACCGCTTTACCTGCGTTGGGGTGTGCGTTGGGAAAAGTAAGTGCGTGACTGAATGAATTGGAGTGCAACGGAAAGCAATGAAGGAATGCTCTTGCTGTGCGGTGCAGGAAGTGGGTGAATGAAAAGAGTGAGGTACGAACGAATGCAATGAACCTTACTGGAAGCATACGGGTGTGGATAAGAATTTCGGAGTGTGAAATTGGTTAGCTAATATTAAATAGTATCTTTGTGAGACTGTTCAATTAAGTGTGTCTGCTAACTTGAGACAAAATGAAGAAAAGACAG